>Ga0265797_10001849_pt1 | contig 36672 bp, 37 predicted proteins | sample P2T30metagenome_FD_192433 | JGI IMG/M metagenome (GOLD analysis project Ga0265797, IMG submission 192433) | Plant litter microbial communities from East Loma Ridge, Irvine, California - P2 T30 | ecosystem: Environmental > Terrestrial > Plant litter > Unclassified | place: USA: California...
GAAGAGGCCTTTGCGTTTTGCTCACAGGTATAGTTTCGATAGAACGAGACTATGTGGGACTGGGACATGCATGATGTTGGGAGACTGGGCGAGGCGGTGGCTGCCGCGGCATGTTCTAATCCGTAGTCCATGCAGGTGCCAGACATCTCATGACCGACGATCCGGCACATATCGTGTTCGGCCGTAGAGACCAGCCTCGGTATCGTCGGTATCGGTATCGTCGGTGAGACATGTGATCGGACTGCGAGCCGATGCACTCGGGATACCGATTAGATAATACTGGTGTAGGTCTTATAGGTGGAGAACTGCTAGACCATTGTGAAGCATTGATGTATGACTCGCTCCATTGACGTGAAGATATGAGCTCGCTCCATCGTAAGGATCGGTATACAGGTTTACATGCATAAAGATCAATCGACATCGACAATGACTCGCTCGATCGACGTGAAGACTTGAGTGCAACCAATCTATAGCATTGGTTTATGAATACTCTATGCATAGAGATCAATCGAGGTAGCAATTGTACTTGCTTGTACGCATGCGCCTCGCCTGCATAGTTACGTAACTACAGCGTCCAAAGGCAGTGATGTTTGGCGCCTTCAAAGCAATACATTTCAGGAATTCAATGATTGTTCTGTAAGCGTCAGTGTCAATCTTCGCCGGTTGTTTAGCTCATTTGACCACGGAGAGTGAGGACAGTGAGTTGATAATACCGGCGATGCATCACGTTTCACTCTACTTGATAGCCTACCTGTAAATGTTGACTCGAAACTCATGTTTCTTCGGAGTCTTCACCTGCAAGGTTGCAGACATCACTCGAACTGCATCGATGAGGTCGTCACATGGGTTCACCACAAGCAAACCGCGTTTCCTTACCTAACGGCAAAGTCACATACGAAGATGCTTTTTTTCCCTTGACCGGGAAAGCCAAGACGGCTTTGGGGGTATCGAAAACTTTTCATTCTCAACGCTGCTATTTTCCGTTCAGAGCGCCGAAGAAAGCAATGCTCGAGCTCCGACTGGGAGCCGGCCGTAATCCCTCCATGACCCCGTTGTTAACCTTTGATGCCACAGAACAGCAAAGCATTTAAGCCTTGGTGCGCTTCTCCTTGGCGGCCTCACGGCCCTTGGCGATGCGCTCGAGGATGGCTTCGCGGTCCTTGTCCATGTGGAGCTTGGTGACCTCGACCTTGGAGGCGGCGATGCCGATGGGGACGCTCTGGCCGTTGGTCTTCTCGCGGGTGACGCGCTCGATGTGAATCACGTACTTAAGACGGTAGCAGGCGGTGATCTTGCCCTCACGGCCCTTGTTGCTGCCACGCTTGATGACAACCTCGTCGTCCTTGCGGAGAGGGATGGAGCGGACGTTGTACTTCTCACGGAGCTCTGCACAAGATGTTAGTGGTTTGTTCGTTGGACTTTGAATTTTTCGAGACTCTGAACATACCCTTGGAGAGAGGAGCGCTCATGATAACGCGGCGCACGCTGGAGGGGGCATTGAAGTGCTCCTTGCGCGACTTGCGGCGCGAGCTGTGAAGGTGGGAGTTGATCTTGGTCATCGTGCCGGTGTTGTGGACGTCGGGGGTTGATGGGTCGGTATCGTCGTTGTCGCCGGGTCGTCTGGAGAAGTTCGAACGCAGCCTCAAAGTCGCTTCTCAATTTGCGGTGCAGCTCAAAGTGTGGACCGGGGTTTCGCCGACTCGCTTCGTCTTGGCGCGGGTGCATTGAAGTGGGGCCCGGGGACGGGTGCGGCTCGAAGAGAGCTTAAAGTCGATGATCATAAGTATACATGTGGTGATGAATGATCGGGAATCTGCATTGATGTTGGTTATCGTACGACCGCACTGGTTGCAACAAAAAAAGATGTTCAAATGGAAGGAGACCGTAGAACAGCTGCTTAGTTACTCAGGAGTTGATTGGACGAATTGATCAGATTGTTAGATCATCAGACGCTATCGCTACTTGTGCAAAGTGGCCAAAAGTGTTCGACCCCAGCTTGGTCTCCAACGCGGCGATTGATTGAATCGCGCAACGCGACAGCACATGTGAATGCGACCATTTGACTAGACACAACGACAAGTGTTCTGCCGGACGACTCACTTTATCTCATTCAAGATGATTCCGTGCAGACTGAAGCACTAGGTCCTGTCCTAAAACAACAAATGCCGCACGGCTAGGACGCGCATCAGCGACAGCGCGACGGATTGAGGCCGACAACCTCCAACAATTCGCCCCGCCGAGTCTAATCTGCGGACAACTAGCGCATCGCGATGGCGCCTGGATATGGCCAGTACAACAATTACTACGACCCTGTAGGAAGCCAGGCGAACCAGAACCAGGGATATTCATACCAGAACCAGAGCGCAGCCACTTCGTCGTCGCAGCCCACCACCGCCGCCGCATACACTGCACCTCAGTACCCAAGCTACGGTGCCGCATCGTACAATAGTACCCAGCAGTATGGATCGGCAACAGTTGGACAACAAAACGATGCAAGGAGGAACTCGAGCACAACATCTGCTGCGATTGGCGCACGGGCAAGTGGAGTGAATGGACATGACACCCAGGCATCCGCGAGTCGATCGAATACTACGCAGCAACAAGAGACTGGAGCTGGGAGCTGGGGCAATCTAAACTATTCAGCTTCGTACAATACGAGCTTGCAGCCGCCGAGTCGCACTACCAACAACACCTCGCCACAGTATGCTAGCGCTGCGCCTGCATCATCTTTTGGACGACTGAGCTATACTGCACCGTCACAGCAGGTCCAGAGCGGTTCCTCTAACTACAATCAACAGAGCTACGGCCAGCAAAGTGCTACGCAGAACTATGCTGGAACTTCGGACACCTCCCGCCAAACGTACAGCACATCCCAGCACAATCAGAGTTCTACTGAACCCTCACGTTATGCTAGTCCTATGCATGCGGTTCAAGCTCAGCAGCATCAGCAACAACAGCAGTCACGCGCGGGTCACAGCAAGCAGCCTTCACGGTCCTCCAATCAACATACTTCTCCCGTGGCCACACGGGCTCCATTACAGCTAAACGATCATCGACAGGCGAGTGCTTCAGCTGAGCCCGCCAACACGACTGTCGATCCATCTCAGGTCTATGATTTCCGAGCCGAAAGGGAGAAGAAGGCTAAGGCAGAGGCCGAACGGCGTCGCAAGATGGAAGAGATTGAGGCAGCGAAGAAAGCCGAAGAAGCGCGTATTGCCGAAGAGCAACGGAAAGCAGATGAAGCTGTTCGGCAAGCTGAAGAGGCAAAACGCCAAGCAGAGGAAGTGAGGTGTCAGGCGGAGGAGATGCGAGTTAATGAGGAAAGACGTCGTGCAGAGCAAGCGAAGCGCAAGGCTGATGAGAAGACAGCAGCAGTAAAGGCTGCGGTAAAGGCAGAGGCGGAGAGAAAGAAAGAAGAACAGCGCAAAGCTAGAGAAAGCAAGAATGCTGCAAACACTCTGGCCTCACTTGCTACAAGCAGCAATGTTCAGGAACCCATCAGCGCACCGCCACCAGCCAACGACGAAGAAGCAGAGATGCGAGCCATGTTTCAGAAAATGCGCGAGTTCAACTCCAAGAATCCTTCCATGCTTGCAAAGCTTTGGGAAGAAGAGCGTCGGACACATGCTGCGGCGTCTCAATCTCCGCAGCCGTCAGCTGCTGCTCAACCTACTGCTCCGGCCCCGAAGCCTAGTGCGTCTAAGAAGGGGCCATCAAGCACACCATTATCTGCGAGCACTGCTACACCGGCGCAAATGAGCGCATCACACAACGCGAATTCGACGGCGCCAACACCTGCGACCGCTGCTGCTACTGGATCGACAACGCACACACAAGCTCCTGCAGCAAGTACTGCCCAAGGGAACGCCCCGCAGGCGAATACCCATCTGTGGCCACCAGGAAAGAAAGGGCTACTAGCCGAGATTGCAGCTCGTTGGCTTCACAGCATGAATCCGCAGAGAGTTGTCACCACGAGTGAAATTTTGGAGCGCCTAGATTTGAACCCTAACTACGTCCAGCTTTGCGAGTCATTGGAGGCGATGGGGCTCCGTTTTGAAAGAGCTGCATTCGCGAGAGAGCTGCTTCGCGGAATTCCGCCAGCTAGTTCAGCAAACCAGACATCGCCCAAGGTGACTGAAGCAGCAATTATGTCTACTAATGGCACTGTAGCGGAGGCTACGGGAACAGCAGCCCCTGCTGTCAACAATCCCAAGCCAAAACGCCCACGAGCCACCAAGGCTGAGATGGAACAACGGCGCTCGCTGGGTCTAGTCAAGGGTGGCAACAAGCAGGCTAAAGCAAAGGGCGGCCAAAGCTCGAACAATGGAATGGTGGACTACGAGATGCCCTCGTTCTCAGTACCAGCGGATGCGCCGCCCGGTGAATACGTCTCACACACGCCAGACCAAGCAGCGACCAGCTCCACTCAGCCTTTTGGCATGAGTCCTCCGCAATTCTCTGTAAGTGACGATCACAGCCGGCAACCATCCTTGTCGCTTCAGCCCGAGCGACGATCAGTTTCTGGAGTGCAGCAAGGCATACCGACACCTGTCAGATCTGCTCAACCCGTGCAAGAGGTGAAGCCTCTGTCGCCTGCGCGTCCACCGGCAGACAAGGAAGAAGCCGCACGTAAGCGTGGCTTCGGCGACCTGGTCGATTTGACTGCAGACGACTCGGACGATGGAGATCTGCCTCCGATGAAGATAATGAAAGCATCGCAAGGCCCACGTCCAGGTGGTTATCAACGGCAGCATGTGCAGCGCCCTCAGCAACCGCACCAACCCAATCAGCAATACAACCAACAAAAACTACCACAAGCCGGCGCTTTCGACAAATTCAAGATGCCACCTTCTGCAGTTCCAAGCCCGCAAAACGCAGGGTCACCTTTTCCAGCCCCTGGCATTTCAACAGCTCAGACTCTTTACATGCAGTCTAATGGTAGCTTCGGGAAAGCACCTACTGCCGTTGTGTCAGCAGGAACAGGTCCCGTTGCCGGGCCCGCCACCCCAATTTTGGCCAAAGCACCCACTGTCCCCAATCCTGCACCACAGCCGATAAAGCGCAAAGGTCCGACAAACGAGCAGCTACAACATGAGCGTGTGAGGGGAAAGATGGTTGTCGAGCCGATCATGCGCGATCGCGTGGTTCGTAGATCGACGTACGACAGCCGCACAATCGCGCGCGACATCTTACTTGCGACGGGACGTCATCCCGACATGCGACCTCTCAACAGCCATCTAAATGCTATGCAAAAGTTGCTCGGCGACAGAGGTGGCATGCTGGATCAGTCTGGCAACAAAAGCGATCTTGCGACAATCAAATGGGATATCATCGACCCAGATCTTCCTAAGAAACCAGGCATGCCTACTAAGAGTCAGTCTGACGACAAAACCACTGCAGATGCCAATGATATCAAGCGCTCAACTGAAGTTGCTGGTGATGGTGAGGATGCAGATGATGAGGAGGACGAGATGAGCCCTGCATCGCAAGCTGCACGTGAAAGTGGAGGGCCAATGCGGGGGTCGGAGTTCGATTTACGCGCTAACGCCAACGTCGACGCGAACATGAGCAACAAACAACTTAAGATTTCCAAGAAGCGCGGTCGCCCGCCACGCTCAAGTGCACCAACCGCGGAGTCCTTTAACAGTTTGAACAGCCCTATGAAGTCGACACCAAGAGCACTCAGTGGTACCCCTCGTCAGCTTTCTACACAACCGCAGTCTACTCCGCCGATGGCACCTACAGGCACACCTGTTGGCTACGCAGCTTTCAGACAGTATGATCAGGACGGCAAAGAGATCAAGAAGAAAGGCCGGCCCGTGGGATGGCGCAAGAGTGTTCACTCGCGAGAGGCTCAAGGACTCACTCCCAAGAAATCTTTCAGCGCAAAACCCAAGCCATCAGCCCCTCGTCCTGAAGCTCAACTGCAGGAGCCAAAGTACCAAGTCTACAAATGCCATTGGCTCGACTGCGACGCTCAGTTGCACTCACTTGAGGTCCTCAAAAAGCACGTGACAAGGGTGCACGGCCATTCCGACACTGAAGGCGAGTACCGCTGCAGGTGGCGTGGGTGCAACCTGAACACTGAGACATCGACACCATTCAAAGATATCTCAGGGTGGCTCGCGCACATCGACAAAGACCATCTGCAGGCTGTGGCTTGGAAATTGGGCGACGGACCGCGCGGCGGACTGTCTGGTGAGTAGCGAAGTGATGGTCGATGCCTTTCACTTCGCCGATGATGGCTAACATCATCCCGATCATCCAGAACATCCAGACTCTGAACTATCTGAGGCATACTTGAGCGACTCACGTGGCCGCTCAGTCACTCCCATCATCAAACCAATGTCGAACATCGGCTTAGCTGAATCTGCCAGCCAAATCATGCCCGCTCGTCTCGGCCGGCCACCTGCTGGCTTGAGCAAGGATGAGCGCAATGCTCAACAGGAGCTACAGGAACTGAAGGAAAGGAAGAAGGCCGTAGGGCCAAGTCTTGAAAAGACAGGTGTTCGTCTCGCAAACGAGAAGCGCAGGATGGGCTTCCTAGACGACGAGAACTTCGAGGATATCGTGGAGAGCGAGGGCGAGGGTCCCGAAGATGAATGACCGGCGATGAAAGCACAAACAGCAAACTTCAAATAGTGCCAACAAAACGTGTAAAGTGCAAAATACCAAAAGATGTATTGCCTATCCCAAACAGCTTCGTCGGAAAGCAAATGTGTCTATTCCGCGCTTTAGTCGCACGTACTGATCACTACATGTTCCATGTCTCTCTTTTATCTCAAGCAAGTCTTTATGAACCCTGATCTGCCGATCGTGAAACGCCCTGTGATAACTCCTCGCTCAAACGCCGGTCCCAAAATCGATATGTTCCCATTCCCCTGCTTTATCCTTCCCCTGCGACGCAACCACTCATCGCGCTTTGGCGGGAAGCGCATCGGCTTTGCGCTGAGCACTAAGATCCTCGCCGGCGTCTTTGGCGTTGATCTCGAGGAAGTGGTAGAGGACGATCAATAGCACGGCGGCGCTGCCGAGGAAGACGGCGAGGGAGTAGAGTTGGGCGTCGGAGATCATGGTTGCTGGTCGTTGGGGAGTTGAGGGTTTGGCTTGTTGGTTCTGAGTGATGAGTTGTTAGGATTTATTTTTGGAGAATGTGAGTGGAGGTGGGGGGGATAGCTTACTTTTGAGGTGTTTTCTTGAAGGGAGCGACTGTGGCGAGTGCTATTGTTTGTCTTGTTATAGCGAGCTTCCGGTTCGATTCCAATGGTTGCCAGCTATGCGCGAGCTGGCCTTCGGCTCGGCTTCTCGAGGAGTGGTTGCCTCAGGGTCGACATGTTGAGTGCAAAAGTCTGCGAGCGATTGATTCTAGCTTATCACGCTCTTAAATCATTGATAAGACATAGATGTGATCGATGCAGCCGAACTGGCATCAAATAGCCTTGAATTTCGATTATCTGTTTCCTGCCACTTTTACCGTTTGTCATTGGTGTCTGTCGTATGTATATGGAACGACTGTTCTCAATATACAACAGTGTACGTAAACTCATGGTCACTTCCTTCAACGCTGCCAAGTCCCTCCTCCCCGCCTGCTGCGTCACTGCGGACTTCAAAGAAATTGAACCTGCCCAAGTCCGCCCTCACTTACCGAGCCTTAGTCGCGTGACTTACAGAGCAGTGATCAGCGAGGATCACATGGAGAGCTTTCCCTCGCCTGCAATTTGAGCAACATCTACACTTTATTCACGACTTTCCCTCACAAAGGACTGGACCATTGCATAGCATAGCCGCGGGGCGCCACTACGACACTCGAGACCGGAGAAACAAAAGAAATCGCCCAACATGCCTCCGAAGAAGCAGGACAATGCGCCGAAGAAGGTGAAGCCTTCGGCGGAAGACAAGATGTTCGGAATGAAGAACAAGAAGGGTGGCGCTGCGCAAAAGCAGCTGCAGCAGATGAAGGCCATGTCGAAGGCATCGATGAACGACGCGGAGAAGAAGAAGGATGCCGAGAAACAGCAGCGTGAGAAGGAGAAGCTCGCTTCCGAACAGGCGAAGAGGGAAGTCGCGGAGCTTTTCAAGCCTGTGCAGACGCAGAAGGTACCTTTCGGTGTGGACCCAAAGACAGTGCTATGTCAGTTCTTCAAGAAGGGCCACTGTGAGAAGGGCAGGAAGTGCAAATTCAGTCACGACTTAAACGTGGAGCGCAAAGGCGAGAAGAAGAGTTTGTACACAGACACGCGCGAGGAGGATGCAGAGGCAGCAAAGCAAAAGGATCAGATGGAGGACTGGGACGAGGAGAAGCTGCGACAGGTCGTGCTGAGCAAGCACGGCAACCCAAAGACGACCACAGACAAGGTGTGCAAGTACTTTGTCGAGGCGGTCGAGAACGCAAAGTACGGCTGGTTCTGGACATGTCCGAACGGCGGCGACAAGTGCATGTACAAACACTCTCTGCCACCGGGCTTCGTGCTCAAGACCAAGGAGCAGCGTGCGGCCGAGAAGGCACTGCACGACAAGAGCCCTCTCAACACCCTCACGCTCGAGGACTTCCTGGAGTCAGAGCGTCACAAGCTTACCGGCACCCTCACACCTGTGACCCCAGAAACATTCGCCAAATGGAAGAAGGAGCGTCTAGACAAGAAGGCTGCCGAGGAGCAAGCCAAGGCCGCAAAGGAAGCAACCGGCAAGGCGCTGTTCGACAAGGGCGGCTGGGAAGGCAGCGACGACGAGAGCGACGACGAAGGCGACAACCCCGACGAATTCAACATTGTTGCTCTCATGAAGGAGACCGAGGAAAACAGGGCTAAGAAGGAGGAAGAGAGGCTATTGTCTCTGCACGGCGGAGAGATTCCTACTTACTAAAAAGCATCGATGGAGGGTTATTGATAGAGTTAGGTCATCTGCCTCATGTGAAACACGATTTTGTTCAGCTACCACTTTGATTTCTTCGCCTTCTCAATCGCCTCAGGTGTGGCGTGCTTCTCGTACAGCTATCAGCAATTTGCGCGTCAGCCTACATCGATAGTAAATCGATGTATTGCCCTTCTGTTCGCAACCGCTGATAAAAGAAACAAGGCGTCTTGAGCATCTGGTCTCTGCCTGTACCTTGACGATCACAGTGCGTCACGCTCGACGCTTGTCCACCTGGCTTCGCCGATGAGACGTTGCATCGTTATGCTCCTTCAGAAGCACCATTATCAAATACATTTGCAGAAGCCGTACAGACCGGCTTTCTGCTAGCACAGACCCTCGTTCGTCGTTGAAGCCCAGTTGAAGTATCAAATATGAAGGATCTTTCAATACAGCCAAGTCGATCGCAGTTACTCTTCATAAATCCCATGCCCACGAGTACAAATTAGTATACTAGCAGAAGTATGTCAAGCTTCGACGACATGATCATTGTACTTACGAGGTATGTAAATTGATGTGAGCGATTGACGAAAGTGAAGTTCGCACAAGGTCACATGACGTGACGTATGCGACCGTCCCTCAATTTAACATTGAATGCACGTCAAAGCGTTCGCGCAAGGGTTCCCTCACCAACCACCCGCATGCAACGATGTCATCTTACATCTAACTAACTCTCCACCTACTGCACCAAGCACGAGCCTCACCATCTAAAGATCTTTCGACATTGAACCCTTCAGTCTCAATATACCAGGCGCATTGGAACTCACAGCATCACCACACATCCAAACATAAATCCACAAGCGCATTCGTCATAAACATACACCAGCCCACCATGCCGCCCAAACGCAGCACCGCAAACCGAACCACTTCTGCGTCCCGCCAACAAAGCACACTCTCCTTCAATGGAAAGACCAGCCGAGTCACCAAGGCCTCACAACAGCACCAGCAGCATGGCAAGGATCTAGACAAGAAGAAAGAGCTCCTCTTCGACGAGGCAGTCAGTCGCACAGATGCGCCCGAAGACGACGATGTTGTCGAGCTTACGACCAAACCCACCACCGCGGAAAAAGCCATCACACAACAAGCTGAGGTCGAGGCTCGCGCGTTCGAGAAGGTTGCTTCAGTGAAGTCTGAGGAAGGTCTCACAGGAGGTTCCAAGACGGAAGATGTTCTCGGAGGTCGTGCGCAGACCAGCGATGTGGGTGCCGTTGGTGGGCCCGTGGGCTCTGGTTGGATCGGCGACGAGGAGACTCGTGCGCGCAAGATCACAGAGACGCAGATCAAGAAGTTCTGGCGGGAGAAGGAGAGCGACCGCTTGGTGCCGCGAGTCCATCAACAGGACTTGGGTGTGCACGAGCGGGTCTTGAGACTGTGGGATGTGAGCGGCGAGTATGGGGTAAGTTTTGAATTGTGTGTTTCCAGTGTGTAACTGCCATCGCTAACGATTCTACGAACAGCCATGTATCGGCATTGCTAGACTGAAGCGCTGGAAGCGCGCGAACGTGCTTGGCTTGAAGCCTCCGATCGAGGTGCTGGCTGTTCTGCTACGAGACATGGATGGTGCCGACGGTGCGAAGGTGCAGAGGGCGTACGTTGACTCGCTGATGAGCTCTCGTTTCATCGAGACCTGAGTCTCTGTCGATTTACGGCGACTTTGAATGCTTATTGCTTAGAGGGTTACGGGCGACGGTGGTCGCATGTTATTCCTGGTGCAAGGGCTACGGACGGACGATTTTGCTTAGGGTATAGCGTGGCGTATGGCGTCAGCTTGACCGGATATCACAGCACCGGGACATGATAGCTTGAGTGTATTCGTTTCGTACTCATTAAGAGCGCTTTATTTTGATTTCTTTGACCGCAATGCGGCTGACCCAGTTTCAGACCACGATAGCGATCGGATGCCTCCATCTGCTAATCTGCCGGTGCTGTGCGGCAAGCTATTAAGGCTTCACGAGACACCCGGTTGGTCCTAAGCATGCACACTCGTAATTTCGTAGACTTTCTCTATCAACCCTTTGATCTTGACTCCTTCCCACACGGCATGCCACTGAGGAAATCCCTTGCTTGCCAGGTGGCTGCACATCCAAACACCATTGGGATCAGATGCGGAGGCTTTCAATTAGACACATCGGGAGCCTGACCCTGCTTTAGTGGCAGGAAGATTCGAGTCCATAGCTCGCTGGCCTCGCCGACAGTGTAAGAAAGCTCGACATCCGCCATGCCGGCATTCTCATCGCCGCCCATAGTGTCCAGCTGAGAGATCACATTGTCCAGAGCAATCGCTTTGCCGACTGCTTGTGTGGCTGTTGGGTCGAGGTTGACGTGTACGACGTGGATGTGGAAGTGGTAGTATGTCGGTTGGTCTAATATATTGTCAGCATATTCTGTCATCACCACGAGTAGTCACGATGCACATACAGTGGATGTAGAACTTGAGCATGTCGTTCTCCACGCCTTCGTATAGACCCTCGACCGCTTTGGTGAGAGTGCTACGAAGGTGTCGCAGCCAGGTCACATCTTTCTTCTTCAGGTCTCGTACGCTCCAGATGTCTCGCCTCTCAACCAACGCGAGCAAGTGAAGGCCACCAATAGTGGTGCGATCCCAGTTGAGGTCAGGCAGCAGCAGGAAGTCATCTTTGACCTCTGCTTCCTTTGATCGATAGAGCACGTTCTCTTGCTCCTTCCTCCCTTCGAGGATGTTGAAGACCCAGTTTAATTTGCCTTCCTCGCGGTACTGTTGCATGTATGGGCGGACATACTTTGTGTAGATCTCCGGGGTCTCGAGCACGACGCGAGATTGCTGGAATGAGTATTTCCTGATGTGGCTGTCTTTGCAAGGGTAGATCAGGTTGATCTTGAGGTCTGGTGGTGTTGGTTGATCCAGGGTTCCGTCGGGTAGGGAGTTGGCCATGTACCAGTGGTAAATGTCGTTGGCGCCGAGGTTGTTGACATGAGTGACCAGGCGAGAAAAAGACGACAGGTATGATTCGTCGTTGCTGAATGCTGCTCTTTCGGCGAGAAGGAGAGCTGGCTCGCCACTGATTGTTCCTTGGAGCACTGCTCTTCGGCCGCCTTGGTCTTGGTTGAGGAGCTTTTGGAATTTGAAGCGAGTGATTAGCCCGTTGGCTGATGTGTTTGTTTCGGCCATGATTCCTGTTTGAATGCAATGCTGGCGTCTTATTGAGTGAAGTGCAGGCTTGCTATGCTTCTCAATGGTCGATGATCAACAAGTCTTGTTACTGCATAACTTAATTCAGTTGCACCACGTTTCGGATGACGGAAGAGTGTCCGTGCTTTATGAAGTGAAATTAAGACAGGGTTTGAAGACTGATGCGCTTGACGGCGCCCTTGGGCGCGAAGGCAAAAGCGCCGCCGGCTGCCGAAGCGCATCAAGCCTTCCTCGACTTCCTACTCCCTGCTCTCTTCAGGCTGCAACACCCGCGAGACTCGACATTATATACAACACACTCTCCGTGGAATATAACAACACGAAAAGAAACACGTCTGGTCTACTTTCCATATAAAAGCCACCGCGCGACTGCCCAGCATGGTGCTTCCCTCGCTCTTCCACGTTCCTAAGCCAAAGGTCAGCTCGCCTGTCGCATCCACAGTCCTTGATATCCATGCGCGCACCCATACTAACCACCACCCAGTCTGTCCTAGGCTTCATCTCCCTCCGCTCAGCCACCGAACTCATCTTCCTCACACTCCTCTTCAACAAGGTCACCGGCCTCTATGGAATCCTCGCGCTGTTTACCGGCTTCGAGCTCAACGCGCTGCAGCTCAGCCACTACATCTACTCTCTCATAATCCTCGGCCTGATCTCATGGCTCTTCTCCGCCATCAGACAGCCTGAGCAGCCGCTCAAGGTCATCGGTCTTGCCTTCATTCTTATCATCGACTCTCTCATCAACGCTATCTACACTAGCATGTTCGGCGCCAGCTGGTTCATCGTTCTCGCACAACACCTCAACGAAGGCAAAGTCGACACTGGCGTGCCTGGCGCAGGCACTATCGACGACACCGCCGGCTTCACGAGCCCTGAGCACAACGTCACCAACGTCGAGGTCATCGCTACTCCTGCTGAAGGCGCAAAGCCCGGCCAGGTCGCTACAGCATACAGCGAAGAGGGCGTCACGCTCGCTGGCGCAGTCTTCGAGTCTGGCTCCATGGCTTCGGTCACCGTCATTGCGCTTCTCTGGATCATCCGTGTCTACTTCTGCCTGGTGGTTCTATCGTACGCTCGCGGTGTCGTGCGCTCTTACGTCCTGACAACTTCGACTGGCTACACACACACTGAAGACCCTACAATGGCCGAGAACCCTTTCCGTGAGGGACGTGAAGAGGGCGAGGGCTGGAAGGGCAAGGTTGGCCGCACTCTGCTCCAGTTCCCCACCAAGAAGTACTGGCTCGGTCGCGAGGAGAACGAAGGCGAGAACGAGTGGGTGCGTTCCACCACTGGACGTTTCAACGGCAGGAAGGATCTTCGTATTAAGGTTCCTGAGCCGGGTGTTGGCGAGAGGGAACGCCGCGCAAGAAGTGGCACTGGCCCACCTCCTCCACCCAAGAACGTCAAGGCACCACAGTAATCGTGTTCGCAGCCTTGGATTGGTATACGGAGTACTACTCACTGAGTGTGACGGGGATGGGACTTGGGAACTTGGCTAGAGACGCTTACGAGCGTAGGGCGCCTCACGATTGATTGACACAAGCATAATGTACAGCCAGCGTATAATATCTGCATGACTTTTTATTAAAATACATATATCACCAAGCAACGTTCTTGTAAGGTTGATCAATTTTGCTCTATTCATTAAACCATATGCACACATGCGAGAAATTTGAACCTCCGTACACGAGCTTCGCAAATGGATTAGGAGGGATGACAACCACAACCCTCCGCCTATTCCGTGCTCTTTTGTCGTCTTGAAACGGATTTCCAATTACAAAAAATAAAAACGCCGCGCTCATGCCCGTACCTCGAAATTTGCTCACAGTCGAACAGCCGCCTTTTTGCAATGCTTGTGCCTGTAGTGCCCTGTGTTCCTCAGACTCCACCACTTCCGTCCTCGCTTAACCTGGCTGGCGCCTGTACAATGGTAGGCCAGAGAATCCGCGCGCTTCCGACTCACATGCACACAGTGATACATGCGTCCTCTCCAATTCGAATAGTCTTATGCTTGCTCAATCTTCGAATCTCTAACATTGGCAACCGCCTTCGCTTTCGGGCTTGGGCTGGTTCACGTTCACGTCGATTGCTGGAACACATTGTCAGTACAACAACCTCATGTCTGACGATGTCCAACAAAAAAGGGTACAACTCACTCTGGTTCGCCGCCTGCTGTCCCTCGCCCTCCATGCCAGGCAGCGCCTGTGCTATCCGCTTGAACAGCACCTTGACATTGTGCCCCACCTTCGCGCTCGTCTCCACAAACAAGCAACCCAGCCTCTTCGCCTCCGCCTCGCCATCCTCAGCCTTGACCTCGCGCTTCTCGCTCAAATCCGTCTTGTTGCCCACCAGCACAATAATCACATCACTCCCGCGCTCCCCGCGCACATCGTCGACCCACTTGCGCGTCTGCTGGAAGCTCTTCTGCGACGTGATGTCGTAGACGACGACGGCGACGCTGCTGTCGCGGATGTACGAGGGGATCAACGAGCGGAAGCGCTCCTGGCCGGCGGTGTCCCACAGCTGCAGGCGCACGGTGCGGTCTTCGAGGTACATGGTCTTGCTGAGGAAGTCGATGCCGATGGTGGCTTGGTAGGTGCTGTCGAAGGAGTCGTACATGAAGCGTGTGATCAGGGAGGTTTTGCCGACGGATTGCTCGCCGAGGAAGACGAGCTTGAATTTCTTGAGGGGGTTGGTGTAGGAGCCTACGGTTTGCGACATGGTTGCTGTGTGTTGTGTGGTATGTGGTGGGTTGTTGGGGTGGTGGTCTGTGTTTGTTGCCAGATGCGAGGAGGGATATGTGTAAGGTGAGAGTGGAGTTGGTTTGAGGTGTAGCGGTCAAGAGGTGTTGTGAATGGCGAGTAGTGTATGTTTATGGGTTGTGCTGGCGGGGGAATGGGCTACAGTACAGTATATTGAATAATGGACCCAAAGACTAAGGAGAGCAGCAGCCGTTCATCGACCCATCTGGGGTTCAACTCTCGCTTCGCTTGACCACTTCGCCTCGCCTCGCCGCCGCCGGATCGAGGCTGAGCTTCCTCCTACCCTCAGCACCGACCCCCCGAACTTTTTAGCTCGCGGTTAGATCCGCGAGCCTATCGCCCGCCGCAGTTCAAGAGTAAAACTTCTGGGGCCCTTTGCTTGCGCTTGCGAGGGTGCAGATAATTGGGGTCTGAAGATTTCCCATAATTTACACAAACCGCCATACACAAAACCAAAAATGGCGGAACCTACCAACACCGCTCCGGCGACGCACAAGCAGCCTTCGAGAAAAGGCAAGAAGGCATGGCGCAAGAACGTCGATGTCACCCAGATCCAGCAGGGTCTGGCCGATGCTAGGGACGAAGTTATCAGCGGCGGTATCATCTCTGAGAAGCCTGCCGACGAGCTGTTCTCCGTGGACATTGCTGGCGATGAGATTGTCGCTCGCAAGCAGAAGAGCCAGAAGCAGCTCAAGGCCGACGAGATCGTTGCTCTGCGCTCCGCCGTTCCTGGACTCGAGAAGCGCAAGAGAAAGGCTACCGGGCCTGTCGTCGGCGAGGCTAGCGGCAAGAAGTCAAAGGACAAGAACTACATTTCAAACTACGAATTGAAGAAGATCAGGAAGGCTGCCGACACAACGACTGGCGTGGAAGTCATGGAAGCACCTGTAGAGCACGACCCTTGGGCCGCTCCCAAGCCCTCCAAGCACGTCCAGCTTGATTTCCTCGACGAGCACGATCTCCACTTGAAGCCCAAGGTTGAGCCCAAGTCTCTTCGCCAGGCTCCTGTGTCTCTCGCAGCCAGCGGCAAGGCTTTCCCTGCTGTCTCCAAGCCCGAAGGCGGCAAGTCATACAACCCTCTGGTCGGCGAATGGCAAGAACTATTGGAACGAGAAGGCGCAGCAGCTGTCGAGAAAGAAAAGGCCCGTCTTCTTGCCGAGGCTGCGGAACAGGCTAAGGAGGAGCGTCTGGAGCTGGAAGCAAAGAAGGTCGAGGCCGCTGAGCGTGAACAAGTTGCGACCGACTACGAGAGCGAGTGGGAGGGCATTCAAAGCGAGGGCGAGGCACAGAACTACAGCTCAAAGCCCAAGAGGAGAAAGACCGTCCCCGAGCGCAACAAGATCAAGGCGAGGAAAGAGCGCGAGCAGAGGGAGAAATGGGAGCAGAAGCAGCAGGAGAGGGCAGAGCAAGAAGCGCGGATCAAGGAGATCGCACAGGAAATGTCAGAGCGTGACCGCGGCAGGAAGAACCTCGCCAAGAAGGTCGTCCACCACTCCTCAGACGAATCGGATGACGGCGAGGAGAGGCTCGCGCGCAGACGTTTCGGCAAAGTGGCCATGCCTTCTGCGCCTTTGGAGGTCCAGCTGCCAGACGAGCTCGAGGACTCGCTTCGCAGACTCAAGCCTCAGGGCAACTTGCTCACAGATCGGTACCGCAATATGCTGCTAAACGGCAAGGTCGAGGTGCGCAAGCGTCTGGGCCAGCAAAAGCAGCCCAAGACCGAGCGTTACGAGAAATGGAGCTACAAGGACTGGAAGCTCAAATAGATTTTTCTTCCCCGGGCAGGTTTTCTTTGGCGAGGCGTATAATATATTGTGGTATACCGGCATACCTCATTTGCTGGCACTCTTTCTTTCGACTTATTCTTTCAGCCGTGCTTCACGTGTGTCTCAACGTATTCGCTCCCGCTCTTCAGGATTGCAGTGTGACCTTAAACGGTGTAAGTCTACATGAGGCACTCTTTGCTAATATTTCCAGCCTCATATCAACGACAGCTGCCACAGAATCAGCCGCCTCTCAGCATAACAGCCATCCAGAACACATTAGCACTTCTCCGACCCGCGAAACTCCCCAATCAACCTCCCCATCCTCTCCCTCCCAGCAAACCCAGCCCTCGCGCCCCTCTTCGCCAACTCAACCACCTGCCCCCTAGCCAACCCAAACGCCCTCGCAGCAATCAAATACTCATTCGACAACGCGCTCTCAAACACCCCGACATCATCCGTGCTCAACGCCACAGGACACTCCGTCGCCACCCACTCGCCGAAATGGTGCCCTTCGAAACCGCCTTGCGTCATCTCCGCTAGCACGTTGCAGGACAGGCAGAGCTCTAAGCCGAGTTTGCGCTCTGCGATGATGGGTTTGAGGGCTGGGGGGATGTTGCAACAGTGGCCGAGGCGGGAGGGGGACCAGGAGAGGAGGGTTGTTAGTTCGGTTGTGGTGCTTGAGGCGGGCACTTCGGCGAAGTGGACGGTGGTGTTGAGGCCTAGGGTTTTGGCGCGGAGGAAGGAGGGGGTGAAGATGGAGACGTCGCCTTTGGTTGGGTTGCCGCAGAGGTCGATGGCGAGGACGCGTGGGGGCGGGAGAGTCGGTTCTGGTGGGGTTGAAGGTGGTTGTGAGTGGGAAGCGGCGATGGAGACGATTTCGTCGGCTTCTAGGGCGGACATTGTACGGTCGATGGAGAGGATGAGGTGCACTTCGATGACATCTGCGTCTTTGGCGCCGGAGGCGAGTTGCGCTTTGTGGTGTTGTGTCAGGGCTTCGAGCACGATTTGGACGTACTCTTCTCGAGAGATGCCGGCGTTGGGGATGTTACGCGGTGTCGTCCTGAGTTCTAAATATCTCACGCCGTCGCGCTGGAAGTCTTCGACGACGGAGCGCGTGGCGTACGCTATGCTATCGCGGTCGTTGACGAGGTTGTAGATGTAGTCGTTGAAGATCTGGAAGAATGAGAGAATTGTTGGGAATGTGCCGGCTGGTTTTAGTGCTATTGCTGGATCGGAGAGTATATTTTTGTCATCGTTTGGATTGGTCTTTTTCTTTTGCCAGATTGTGTGCAGAGTAGCTCTTGAGATGCTCCCGGAAAGATGGGCATGGAGCTCGACTTTTGGGAGAGCTTTTGTAAAGGTGTCGTTTACTGGAAGGTCGTTTGTTATTCCTGAGAGTGCCATTGTTGAGATTTTGCTAAGTGCAGGAGCATGAGATCGGAATAGTTCGTTACATGTACGAATGCAAGTTCGTTTGTCTTTTGATGAGTCGAGATTAATATGTTGGTTGCGAGGACTTGAAGGAAGGCCATGGCAATAACCGCAAACCCTTGTCAATCCAGCAGCCCAACCTGTTCCAAGGGTTGTGCACGTGACGGCTCGCTCCTTCCACAACCAGCAACCACCATCGGCATAAGGTATACAGTGCTTGACCACAGTGTTTGACCTTGCATACATTCTGCCTTCACCGCGGGAGAATGCACAAAGACTAGATCCTGCCAGTCCGCGTCCGGAAGGTTCGGTCGTCCCGAACTATGTGAATCCTTCCGTTGAGGCTGAGGCTGCCATGTTGTGGTGGATCTTCCTTGACCTTTCCAAAGACACACTACAGTCATTGTCTTGGACATCTTTTGTCTACTTCATAATCAAGTAACGATGACTTCCGTCGATACATCCGTACCTGCCCGCGACAATGCGCTCGCAAGAGTGAGCGCGGGACATTTGCATCAATGTCTATGGCTGCCCGAAACCCAGGACCACCCTCGTCTACGAGTGACCTTCGCCACCACGAGCAATTTCGATGATGAAACACTGCCAGCCATTCTGTTCATTCCGCCCATGTTTGGCAGTCGATGGTTCGTGCTCGAGATGGACAAACTTGCCAGAGACTCCGGCGTGCGAGTCGTATTCCCTGACAGGTATTACTCACACTCGTAACAGTTCACCGAAAGATCTCCTTTCTGACTTATGATGCAGACCAGGTATGGGCGGCTCCACGCCTGTATCTCTAGATATCAGAATGCAAGTCTGGCTCGAGACAGTACCCGCGCTGCTGCGCAAGGTCAACCTCAAGCACGTTAGCATCGTCACGCATAGCGCAGGTGGAGTATACACACTCAATACGTTGGCCAAGCTACGTTCTATCCTTGACCCCCAGGCGCAATACGTTGCTCTTCTAGGTACGTGAGACAAAGACATTGATTCTACAAAGTTATCAACTGACACAATCTCAGCCCCGTGGGTCCCAGCCGCTTCCTCGAACGTCACGCTCATGAACCTGGCCTCTAAAATCCCATCTCCCGTGATCGACCAGCTATCTAGCTTACAAGGCTTCGTGATGTCCAAAGTCGCGCCCACGCTGTCATTCTCAGGCGGTTTGATCTCTTCGTCTGCTGCGCTCCTCGGTTCGAAACCTGACGCCAACGCCGAGACCAAAGTCGGCTCAGACGAAGATGCCGCCGAAAAGTATAGCGTTGATATCGAAACGGCAAAGCTGATCAGCTCGAATGCTGTTAAGTTTCACCTTGCGGAGGATACGACTGCGGGCAATGAGGAGGCTAAGCTTTGTTTGATGAAGGGTGGGAGTGCGTCTTGGGGCGTGTTGGCTGACTATGAGGCTTGTGTGAGGTCTATTGCCGATGGAGGGGATGCGAACAGTGGTGATGGGCAGACGGGGAGGCTGAGGGTAGACGCTTTCTTTGCAGCTTCAGATTTGATGATCGGGAAAGGCGGGCAGGAGTACTTCGAAAAGTGTTGGCGACAGGAAGGCATGGCTGGTAAAGTCGACTTTGATAGTCAGGTCTGCGAGGGTACAGATCATGATTCTGTGCTCGTTGACTTTAGACTTGGAGCGCTGAAGAAGGTGTTTGGCAGGATTGCGCCCAATGGCTCGACATCATAACCACATTGTTTGTGAGGAAGTTTGTCAAGCATTGAGTCGATATTGGCCACATTTGGAATCAAGACACGAGTCAATGACGAGCAAGAGTATCAATTTGCATTCATGAACCGTTCTCATTCCTGACCATCGATAGAACCACAAGTCCATCCTCCGCCTACTTAGATCGAGCGACCTAATCTCCTTACTCAGACTCCGTGTCGCGCTCCCTCGTCTGGGTGCCCACCTTCTCGTCCAGCACCTTTGGTTCGTTTGCACCAGGTCCGGACACACTGCCACCCTTGATGACGTCTTCCAAACCGACCTCACGAGCAATCTCGCGCATGCGCTCAGAGTCAGCAGCGGCGGCGCCGGCCGAGCCAAAGAGGATGTCCATCTCTTCCAAAGACAGGCCTTTGGTCTCTGGGAAGAAGAAGTAGATGAAAGCAGCGCCGCCGAAAGTCAAGAGTCCGAAGAAGATGTACTGCCGAATGCGTTAGTGTGGTTCTAGTGACTTGTTCATGTTTCTTGGTCACGCATACCGTTCCATATCTCAGGTGCTCGAGCATGTCTGGTGTGACTTGGCCAATGATGAAGTTGTTCATCCAGTTCGAAGAAGCTGTCGTGTGTTAGTTGGAGTTTCCTTTGGTATGTGAGTAGTTCAAGCACTTACCTCCCAACGCAATACCATACGGACGCTGCGACAGCGGCCAAATCTCAGCAATGATAATCCAAGCGCATGGACCCCAGCTGTAGCCAAAGTGGATGACGAACAGCCAGACCATGACCACAGCTGCCCAGCCAGCACCCTTGTGAGTCTCCCACTGATTTTCGTTTTTAGCGAAGATGACAGCGATGATGATGTGGCAAGTTGCCATTCCGATCGCGCCGATGATCAGGATGGGCTTGCGGCCGACTTTGTCCACGTAGGCCACGGCTGGCATGGTTGCGAACCACATGACGATGCCGACGACACCACTTGCGAGGAGAGAAGTGGTGTTGCCGGAAAGGCCTAGACCTTTGAAAATCTGTCTTGTGTTAGCTTGACTTCGCGATGGGGTGGAGAAGGTGTGTTTCGGGGCATACCTGAGGAGCGTAGTACAAGACGGCGTTGATACCCTAAGATTAGTTCGTCAGTGTCTTGGGTTATGTGGAGGTATTGACACAGGTATAGATCTCTTACAGTCCACTGCTGGAAGAACATGGTCACAGTAGCCAAGGCGACGCGACGCAACATGGCCTTCGACTTGAAGAGCGAAGCAACAGCTACGAATTGCAGCTTGATGGTAGACCAAGCTGAGCCATCGGACAGATGCGGGAAGTGTTCGGCTACCGAGCGCTTCTCGAACATCGACTGCGCTTTGATCTCCAGGAACTCAAGCTCGATCAGGTCGTGGTCTTCAGACAGATTACGGAGGCTGGCGAGAGTCTTGCGGGCCTCAGCTTCGCGGCCGTGGTGGACGAGCCATCTGGGCGAGAAAGGCTATCGATATGTCAGTGGATGCTCGTAGATCAAAGACGAGGGTGACGTTACCATGAAAATCATGCCGACGAAGAGGATGAGGGCAGGGAAGAGCTGAAGGCACAATGGGATCAACCATGCGGCATCAGACTGAGTCTCGCCAGTTCCACCGATGTAGTTTGTGCCTGGATCACAGCATATCAGCATCGGCATGCTATCAAGTAGACATCGTCTTAGACTCACCGTAATCGATCCAGAAGGCGATCATGATACCGGTGGTGATGGCCATCTGCTGCATGCCGACCATGGCTCCGCGAACTTCTGGAGGTGAACATTCCGCGTTATACATGGGGACGATCATCGACAATGATCCCACACCCATTCCTGTAACGAGTCAACTCAATATTTGAGTATAATCAAGATGAAGAAGCATACCGGTGATGAAGCGACCTCCGAGAATCGAATTGTGACCTGTGCCTGTGACCGCTGTAGTCTGGATGATGACACCGAGTATAAAGATACCAGTGTTGACCAGGATGGCGTATTTACGGGAGATGATCTCTGCAAGGAAACCAGAGTAGATCGTTCCCAGCCATGCACCGAGTTCGAGGATTGAAACCAGCCAACCCATCTTCGATGCGTCCTCGACGTAGCTGCCCATATGTCTTTCAAACGCCTTCATCACCAACACACCACCGAAGACTCCTTGGTTGTAGCCGTAGAGGAGACTGTTCAGAGTCAGCTGACCAGATCACAAAACGTGTAGGTTCGTGCGAAAGACGTACCCGCCGATGCATGCGAAGCAAGCAATACCGAAGACTTTGCCGTTTCTGACAATGGCCATGGGACCGGCGGCGCCCTGAAGCTCCTGACGGCGCAACAGGGCGGCCTGGTCGAACATTGATGCAGTGCCGGTAGGCGCCATGATGGATAGCTTGTGCTTGCACTTGCTGTAAGAGATGCAAGAATGCTGTCCCGTCAAAGGAAGAGCAGAAAGCTGCGTACAGGCAGAAGAGCTTGCGGCGTACTTTCGACTGCAGGACAGCCGCACTGTATATAACTCAAGTGCTACATGCCACCAATGTACCCATGCGGAGCACCCTCACAACACCCCATGGGACACACCGCGCCACCATGGGGTAAACGGTAAGGCTCACGCAAGCTATGGCTCGAGGCGTCTGCACGTGTCGAGATAAGCATACGGCTAATATTAAGCAGTCCAATAGCAAATGCTTGGGCAAATTGAAGGAAGGAATGTAGCGTTGTATCGAAGCGACCTCCTCCTCTGGCTGGTCGAGGTCTGGGTTGTACAGCTTACATTGGTGGCGTCGAAGTTCAGATGCAGGGCCACGGTCCCATTGGTCGTGAATGCGACTAGCGAGGTTTCCGACAGAGATATATTACTGTCATGTTACTGTTCAGTAATGTTATGAAGATCATGATACCAACACCGTAATGCGTCACTGGTAGATTACTAGATTGAGGTTCGCAGTTTGCTGTGTCCACGCTGTGAAGATTGAAGTCGGAAGAGCCTAAGGAGGTAGTTGTATGATCGGATTGATGTGCTGTCAACGTGATCGCGGCTACAAGAGTCTCGCATCCGTCGTAGCTGCCGGCGCTTGTGGCTCACATAGTCTGTCGCGTGAACTTGCTGAGGTATACAGCCATGGTATTTTGGGCTGCCAGAAATATCAATGCTCTTTGAAACATGAAGCACTCCTATGTGAGCATGCAATGGAGAACCGATGTTCTGCTTCTATGTCGTCAAGTCCTCATGGGCATGACAGCCTCCGAGGAGGTCTTGTCAATTCGCGAGGTGACAGGAACTTGCGCAAGGAGTAGAGTCACGCGGCCACACAGTTGACGAGTGAGTGATGGACACCTTCTTTCCGATGTGCTCGTGTAAGCTGATGATCTGCCGTAGCCTGGGATGCGAACGCGTGAGGCTTGGAGCTGTATGCGATGGATTCAGGCGGATTCAGGCTAAAGGGAGAAAACACTTTCGTCTGCCAGCCACTGCGGAGAGATCCACATCTCCGTTCAACACCCCGCATGTTGCTGTACAAATCGATCAGCCGCTTTTTGCCTGAATCCATCGAGGATGCACAAAGCACGGCGGGCCTTGGCGAAGCCTACAGATCCGTGTCTTGCGTCGTCTTGATCGGTATCCGGCACATCCGTCGTGGGTCGTCATCATCAACGACGAGCCGCTCGTACCACCGACCAGTCCCACGTCGACAAAGTCTCCAGGAACTGTTTGTTGTACAGAAACATGGAATAAGCCCACTGAAGATGCGGCATGACTTTGCCAGGAAGCCCTCCACGACACAAGAACAATGAGTGGAACGGCCGTGGAGAGTTCTGTGGAGAGGGGACTTCTCCATCGATCTCCGCATCAACCATGGAGATGGACATGTCTTCCTCCGATTCAACCTCTTTGCCCTGCCACAATGCTCCACGAACTCTGCCGATCGTTACTTCATCAATCCCAACCTTGCAGCGTATCCGGTTGACTTCCCGATGGTTCTCTCTTAAGTCCATACCAAGAGCCTCATTCCACGAGGCCGGTGCCGCTAGCTGGTCCACTTGTACCTTGGACGAGCATCATACACTTCGTCGCTGCATGGTATGGAGCCGCATTCCGCCTGCGCACCATAGTAGATTGTGGAGCACTTCAGGTTAAATGTTTAGAGTGACGGCATGCCTGAGAAATATCTCGGCGGTCGTCACAACTTTTTGACAATGGTACAAAAAGGTAGGAGTGGCTGCATACGTTTCTTTCTTTGATACCTCATCAAACCTAAGCTACAATGTCTGCAGCTCTGGGACTTCAGATTCTTTTGGTGGCTCTCGCCGGCCAGGCGTCAGCCCAGTCTGCGGCGGACCGAGCAGCTCGATACTTCCCTGACTGCATCAGTGGACCACTCAGAAACAACACCATCTGCGACACGACCGCAGACCCTTTGACTAGGGCGACTGCTCTCGTCCGGGCCATGACCTTGGAGGAGAAGTTCGCCAACACCGATCAGAACCAGCCTGGTGCTCCTCGTCTTGGACTTCCTCCTTACATCTGGTGGAACGAAGCACTCCACGGCATTGCAGAGCAGAACGGTGTGCAATTCGAAGAGGAGGGCGAATGGAGTCACGCAACATCCTTCCCTCAGCCTATTTTGACCGGTGCGGCTTTCGACGATGAACTCGTCCACCAGATCGCAACCGTGATCTCGACAGAGTTCCGTGCGTTTGGCAACAACCTCAAGTCGGGATTGCAAGCATGGACACCCAACATCAACCCCTTCAGGGATCCCAGATGGGGAAGAGGCCAGGAAACTCCCGGCGAGGATCCTTTCCATCTCAGCAGCTACGTCAAGAACTTGATCGATGGTCTGCAGGGTGGTGAGGACGTGGAGATCAAGCGCATGGGAGCGACTTGCAAGCATTTTGCTGGATACGATCTTGAGTCGTGGAATGGCAACCACCGCCACCAGTTTGACGCTCAGATTGGATCTCGCGATCTCGTGGAGTACTACATGCCTCCGTTCCAGCAGTGCGCCAGAGATTCCAACGCTTTCAGCTTCATGTGCACTTACAACGAGCTGAACGGACGCCCAACTTGCGCCGACCCTTGGCTTCTTAACGATGTGCTCCGTGAGCACTGGGACTGGACCGATGAGCAGCAGACTGTTGTCAGTGACTGCGGTGCTATTCAGAACATCTACTACCCTCACCGCTACAACGACACCCGCGAGAAGGTCGTTGCAGAGGCACTTACCGCTGGTACTGACTATGACTGCGGAACATACTACTCCACCTATCTGCCTGGCGCTTACGAGCAAGGTCTCATTCAAGAGTCTGACCTCGACCTGTCCCTCGTTCGCCAATACGCATCTCTCGTGCGTCTGGGCTACTTCAACGGTCCCAACTCCACCTACCGCAGCCTTGGCTGGGAGAATGTGAACACAGACGAGGCCCAGCAGCTGGCTCTCCGTGCTGCCGAGGAGGGCATTGTCCTTCTCAAGAACGATGGCCTTCTTCCCATGCAGATTGGCAGCAACTTGTCCATCGCTGTTGTTGGAGATTGGGCCAACGCTACCGAGCAGATGCAAGGAAACTACTACGGTGTCGCTCCTTACCTCCACGGTCCTGCATACGCTGCCAACCAGACTGGTGCCAATGTCACTATTGTCAACCAGCCTGGCGGAGGCAAGAACAACCCCACGACTGATAACCTCAAGCCCCTCTGGACTGCTGCTGAGGCGAACGACGTCATCATCTACCTTGGAGGTATCGACAACGATGTCGAGGCTGAGGACAAGGATCGCCACGACATCGCCTGGTCAGGCAACCAGATCGACATCATTGAGCGTCTCGCCGAGTACGGAAAGCCCATGATCGTTGTGCAGATGGGCACCATGCTGGACGACTCTCCTATCGTTAACAACCCGAACATCTCTGCTCTTCTCTGGGCTGGCTACCCTGGCCAGGACGGCGGCGTCGCCATCTTCAACATCATCCAGGGTCTCACCGCACCCGCTGGCAGACTTCCCGTAACTCAATACCCAGCCCGCTATGTCGGCGAGGTCCCCATGACCGACATGACTCTCCGCCCCAACGAGACCACCGGCCACCCCGGCCGCACCTACATGTGGTACGAGGGCGAGCCGATCTTCGAATTCGGCTACGGTCTCCACTACACCAACTTCTCCGTCTCCTTCGACAGCGAGAGCGCACCCAGCTCCTACGGCAGCAACTCCTCCAACTCCAGCTCCGCCGCCACCTACTCCATCCAGGACCTCACCGGAAACTGCGGCGAGCGCTACTCCGACCTCTGCTCCTTCGAGACCCTCGACGTCTCCGTCCAGAACACCGGCAGCGTCTCTTCCGACTACGTCGTCCTCGGCTACCTGACCGGCCAATTCGGCCCGCAGCCCTACCCCAAAAAGCAACTGAAAGCCTACTCCCGCGTCCACGACGTCGCCGGCGGCTCGTCCGCGCGGGCGTCTCTCGAGCTCAAGCTTGGCAGTCTGGGCCGCGTCGCTGACAACGGCGACATGACATTGTTCCCTGGCGATTACGCGCTCGTGATCGACAACGACGCGAAAGCGACTTTCAACTTCACGCTGACGGGCGAGGAGGTTATTCTTGATCACTGGCCGCAGCCGCCGCCTGTTAATGTGAAGACGGAGACGTACTGGGTTGGTGGGTACCCTGGGACTGGGGTTAAGAACCAGACTGGCTGGGCTGCTCAGATTCCGTTATGAGGAAAGGGTCTTGATTATGATGATATTTGATGAGTGGCATATATAGATGGAAGGAACCTGCTTTGCGTTAGAAGCTGGTTGGCACATGAAGACCATTAATGTAGTTTAATCCTGATATGAATCTGTTCATGAACTTCAAACTCCCTCAAATTGTGAGTAGTGCAGTCGTTGCGTTACTATGCCGTGATCAAGGTGCAGATGCAATGTATACTGCGGTATGTGTATGATGGAATATCTGATAAATTCAGTCCATATGTTATCGACAATTTGTCATTCACTCGTGCCCTTCAAATGCCCTCGCAACAGCGATAGCGACAGTTGAATATGTCATGATCCTATTATGCCCTGCATCACCTGTCAGTATGATGATAACAAGAAGCGCCAAAGTCGGTGAAGTAGTAACTCACCACCATGCTCCACAATCTGCACCTTGACTCTCGGCTTAGACTCTGCGGTCACATCCAATCGCAAGCCCTCCTCGCCAGCGACATACGAGCTCGCCGCCTCGCGCCCGAAAATTTCCGCACAGATCATTTCTGTCTGGTGGTACGAGATGTCCATGTCGGTCTTTGCGTGGATGAGTTGGAGAGTGCCCATTTCTCGCCCAACACTCTGATGATTATCCTGGCTTGCTGAGGATCTCAGGAGATCTGGCCGAGATGAGAAGGCGCGGTAGTAAGCGGCCAGACGCTTTGCGGTGGGCCATTTGTCTGTCATGCGGCTGGTAAGAGCGGCGCCTATGCTGGGGAACGGTCGAAGCGGGAGGAGTATAGGGACGAGGCCGCCGAGACGGTAGGTCAGTAGTAGTGAGGGCAGAGAGCTGAAAGGCGCTACCAAGACGACACCAGCGAATGCAGTAGGCCTGCTGATTTGCTGTTCGTTGTTGAGGAGTGATGAAGACTCATCATGACTGTTTGGGATCAAGTCGTTCGATGGGTCGATGAAGTTCAGCGCAACGGCGCTCGAGACTGCGGTTCCTAGACTTTGGCCGAGGATGACAATGTTCTCTGGTGGGATCCTGGCTGTGTGTAGAACCCAGTTGACGAGGGCAGTACCGTCTGCAATCAGGCCTGCCTCAGTGGGAGAGCCCGTGGAATGCCCGAAGCCGCGATAGTCGATGGTTACTACGTGGGTGTTGGGTTGCAGGGCCAGATTACGGTAAGTGTCTGTTCGCCAGCCTTGAGCGACATGACCGGCATTGCCATGAACTTCTTCGCCGTGGCGGTCAGCGATTTTCTTCGATAGGATGAATGAAGAGAGAGCTCACAGTTGATCACAACGCGGGCGGGTGTTGAAGTTGATGATAGTAGCTCAAACGGCAAGGTCTTTGTGAAGTCTTCAACGGGACCTTGAGGACGGTCGATTGCACCCAGCAATTCGGCATTGCGGATGTAGGTATCTACGGGTAGCACATGCCATGCATAGAGTGTCTGGCCATCTGGTGTTTTGATCGTGAATGGCGTCACCTGGCCTTTCGCAAAGCCAAAGGGTTCAGCATCGTGGACATCTTGCCAGAAGAGAGTGTTGATCTTATGGGCATAGAGAGCACTACAAAGTGTATCAGCACGATTGCCATCGAAACGCAGCCAGCAGGGAACATTACAATCGTTGCAGGGGAGGTGTCAACAGCGCACCAATGATGATGGCATATATGCCGGCAGCGACAGCGCATGCAGTAGCTGTCTTGCTGAGTACGGAAGAAGCCGAGGGCATAACTGCATCTGTCAGCACTGTTGATCATGGCAATCGAAATATACTGATGTGTCGAGCTACAAGACTCCCCACATACCTCAGAATAGCATCAGAATATCGAATTGTTGACGCTCTTCCCGGCCGCCTGGACGAACATGCACGACAACAACCAGGGCCATCCGCCAAGAGACTGGGGAAAGTGCACGCGACTCACGCATCAAGCCACCGCATACGTACACGAAACGTGAGAGACAGATAAAATGTCAAGGACCGTGTGACATTATTACAAGAACATCAACGGCTGATTCTCAGCACCATCGGCTTCGGTAGGGTGATGGACCGACTTTTTCTGTACTCAGCTCACCGGCACAAGAGAAAAGACAAGCCGGCAGTCTTTTCTTGATTCCTCTTGCTGTGCCTACCGGTTGCATGCCGACGGGCTACCGCTTTAGGACTATCCGAGCCTCATCGACCTCACTTGTCTGGTCTGGCCCACGCTTCCCCAAGTCTTTCCCCGCCCTCAGCATGAACGATTGTGCTCCTCCATTGCTTCTTCTGGCCGCCGTTCCTGCATTTCTGCCCACGCGACATGTCTGCCGTACTCGTTCCGCCCGTTGTACCCCAGAATCCAGACCTGCAGTCTCAGTATCAGTATACCATTCGTGTCAGGGTCGCCAACCCGGATGAACCTTTTGGGCCATGCCCACTAGCCGCTTCGCCCCTCGCGGTGTGGCGGCTGTAACTGCCTCTCGGCTTCCGGTGCAGTACGAGAGCAGACCTGCGAGCCACGGCTTGCGCAGAGTGGTTTAGAGCTTGGAGCTTCCCGGTTAGAATGCGAGGTACAAGTATGCGGTATTTCAGTTCTTCCTAAAACTTTCATTCTCATCTCCTGCTACCTTTGATTCCCGTCCTTTCTAGCTATCATTTTGAGAGCTACCACCAAAAGATCTTTATACAGAGTTTCCAACGTATCATACCAGAGAGGACTCCCAGAGCTCGGTTAGCTCTTATACACCACAGCAGCAATCGTCCCACGCCAACTGACAATGGCAACTTTCATGCGATCTGCGCCTCGCGCGCTGCGTCAGCTTCGCGCTCCTCAGATTGCCAACAAGATCGCTCCATTGACCTCCATCCGCACTGATATGCACGATCACCGCAACCCTCCTAAGGGCAACCCCATTATTTCCGACCGCTCCCCTCCAGACCCACCCAAAGAGGAAGCCGCTGCATTGAAGGACAACTATAAGTCTGGCTCTTACCTGGGCACTACCAAGCGTCTGCCCGAATTCAACTTGAACGACAAAGTGGTGCTCGTTACGGGCGCTGCAAGAGGTTTGGGTCTTGTGCAAGCAGAAGCATTGCTTGAGGCTGGCGCAACGGTGTATGCACTCGACAGGCTGCCAGAGCCCAGCGCGGATTTTTACAGAGTACAGCAACGAGCTGCTGAGGAGCTTGGTGAGCTTCCTTTTTTTAAACTGTCTCTGCTAGCATGAACTGACACACGTGGTGCAGGAAACACCCTTCACTACCGCCAAATCGACGTCCGAGATGTGCAGGGCCTTAACACAGTTGTCAAGAGCATTAGTGATGCACAAGGTAGACTGGATGGTCTGATTGCCGCAGCTGGTATCCAGCAGGAGACTTCTGCTCTCGACTACACACAAGCGGACGCAAACATGATGTTCGAGGTCAATGTTACTGGTAAGCGAGCTTGGCTTAAACTTTTGCAGATTTGAGGTACTGACTGCAATCCACAGGTGTATTCATGACCGCCCAAGCCGTGGCAAAAGAAATGATCCGCTGGGGCAACGGCGGTAGCATCGCCATGATCGCCTCCATGAGCGGCTCAGTCGCCAACCGCGTAAGTCTAACAACCCAGCATCCAACCTTTATAACGACCCCCTAACACTCTCCACCAGGGCCTCATCTGCCCCGCCTACAACGCCTCCAAAGCCGCCGTCCTCCAACTCGGCCGCAACCTCGCTTCCGAATGGGGCTGCTACGGCATCCGCGTAAACACCATTTCTCCCGGCTACATCACGACCGCTATGGTCGAGGCTTTGTTCGAGAAGTACCCCGAGCGCAGGCGCGACTGGCCGACGCAGAATATGCTGGGCAAGCTGAGTGTGCCTGAGGAGTACAGAGGTGCGGCTGTGTTCTGTATTAGTGATGCGAGCAGCTTCATGACTGGCAGTGATTTGAAGATTGATGGCGGACACACTGCTTGGTGAGAGTGGGATTTGGGATTTGGGAGGTGTGTGGATGGAGCGTTCTAAGCGGCTTTTGTTTATATCTTTTGCAGAAGCATTGTTTTTGGGGGGTTGCGAGCTTTTGTCTAATAGATGTGCTAAATTGTGTAGCGATTCATATCAATTCGGTTGCTACTGAGGCGGAAACTGAAATAGGGCAGCGAGTGACGAATTCGGTGAAGAATATAGTACAATAAATTATGATCCTCCTCCTATGTCACAAGTAATTTTACATCCTTTTGCCTATGGCGATTCTCCCGGCACTTTGTGTTTGGTGCCGAGACTCAGCGGCATGCAATTGCTTTTTCGTGCAGAAGCCTGCAGTCCTGGAGCAAGATTTCACAAACATGCTCTTCTCTAAAACCTTGTTCGCTCTGATATAGGCCAGTGTAGCATTGGCTGTCCATTCCGTAGCCTTCTTGATCACTCATTGGAGTTATGATAGAGCACTGAGATCCAGGATGTGGCCGCATAATCATCAGCCGTGACGGATCAATGCCACAGCGATGGGCTTCTCGGAGCGTGATATAGTCCTCGGTTCTCGTATGCAGTGGTCTCCCGTGCATCTTTGTGCGGAATCGTGACCGAAGACTGGCACTGCTCCGGTTCAGTGCGGTTGCACAACTTCCTGACACTTGATGCTAGGATCCTAGAACGAGCACCTCATAGCAATGCAGATGGCGCTGACAGCCCTTGCTCTTTAGCATCGGAGACCAGCATTGTGTCCTGTTTCGTATAGTCCATGCACTGCTAGCCGAAACCATCTCATTTCGCAGCATCCACAACTCCCACGCCATCGCCAACAACTTCTACCGCCGGTGCAGCAGCTCCCTCCCCATCCTCGCTCTGCTGTCCTCTTGCAGTATGCTTCTTCTGCTCCACGCCCAAGAACTCTCGCTGGAACAACACCCAGCTCGTGACGATGAAAATCGGCACCGCGCAGATAATCGCTATCACGCGGCGCGAAGCAGGCTTGTAGCGCGGGTCGAGGACGCCTTCTTGCGCGACTCGCAGAGATGCTGCGGCGCCGCGCGCTGGGTCGAGTGGTTCGCGGTAGAGGAAGTCGCGGACTGGCTCTTGTGGAGGTTCGGTTGTGGATTCGGGGACGGGTGCTGGTGCTGGCTTGGGAGCTTTTGGAGGTAGGGGCCCGGTTCTGAAGGGTTTGGCGGGTGGGGGTGCTGTTGCGTAGGTGCGAATTGGCGTTGAGATGCGTAGGCGGCGTAGCATTGTGAAGAGGTTTGTGGGTGTGTAGTTGTTTGGTGAAGGTGGAATGGGATATGTTTGTAGATCTATCTTTAGAGAAGTTGCCGCTGCCGATCCGAGGGCTTCACGGAGGTGGTGGCACGCTTTAACTTTCCTCTATATTTCCACCTTATACTCCAACCCATTTTGTGCAAACACAACATCTGGGCATTTTCTCTTCCTTTAAAGTTTCCTACTCAACAGTGTGGGCCTAAAATCCATGGGAACGCTTCAGGTTGATACAGCACTGGTGTTAGCAAGTCATGTGGTTGACGCGACAATTTGGACCTGGACCCAGCCTGTAACGTTCTTCGAACATTCACCATGACAAGGTCCCAAAGCATACAGCGATTATGGATTACAAAAACTCGACCGCATCTTTCAACTCGGCTTCACGTCTCTGCTATTGCAAGGTGCCGAATGGATCTACCGCTTGAACATTACAGGCGAAGAAACCAATATCAAGCTTACCCAACGCGCTTGCAGAGCCACGACGAGACAGCTATCAAGGAATACCTGGCTGAATCAAATCACAAATCTGCGGTTGCTGGATTCCGTGCCTCTATAGCGTTCGTCCACGGAATCACTGGATACAGGTTCACTGATGGCTACCTGCTGCTTCAAGCCCTTTATGGCGACCAGGCTTCGGAAAATCCGCATCAAAGACTGGCATTGCTTGGCGATGTCTTGCTTCAATACATTCTCAAAGATAATTGGTTTCGACTTAACCTGTCTACGAGTAAGTTTTGTGTTGTTTGAACCACATGCAATCGCCATTGCTAACCGCGATTCTATAGGGCGTGTCGGTGAAGTAGTAAATCATTTGGTGACTAATGCCAAGCTGGCTGATATAGCCAAAGAGACTGGGCTCGTGAAACACGTGAGCTTTCTCAACCCCAAAATCAAAGAAAAGACCAACGAACATGTTTTGGGGACGGTGGTGGAGGCCCTTTTGGGCGCCATACACGAGGACTCTGGCAAGGACATGGAGGCGGTGAGGCGTGCTATGCATATGATGGGACTGGTACTCCCCACATGGTACACGGCAAGATCGAAGTTGTATCAACCTGAATTGCAAAAGGCTCGAGCTGAGTTTGATCAACCTGAGTTCCAAAAGGCCCGAGCTGCGCTTGAGCAATATGACTTGCAAAAAGCCCGAGCTGGATTGGACCAACCTGACTTGCGATCTCACCCGAATCGAAGTGACTTGCATGAGGACAAGTCTGAATTGCATCGCATTGTAGTCCAAAAACAAGAACCCGCCAAAAAGTCCAGCAGACGAGAAAGGAGAAGACTTGAAACCCTTCACAAACCTCAAGAGAAAGTAGACCGGGGTCTATCTGAGCACAATGACTTGGATGAAGGAAGTTTCGGTTATCGATATCGGATTGCAGAAGAGCAAGCTACGAGCGATGAAGACCTCGAGGCTCTGGATGCTGCTCCAGTATGGCGCTATCACTCGGACACACACGAAGAGATCTGCGAAGACTACGGTACAGAACATGCCGTTCTCGAAGATGCCAACTCAGACCAGACACATTTCGGAGACCAAGACGCAGATCGAACGGGTCTCGAGACTCCAACGACACACCAAGAACGCATTGAGCCTACAGCTGCTAAGTTAACCAGCAGCAGCTGGAGGGAACTGATGCGAGGGAGTGGCGACTCTCAAAGGGAGCTCGGGACTACGCCAAAACAAAAAAGCGACAAATCAACAGCTACCGAATTCGACAGAGCGATGGGAGCAATGATGTTGGAGGAGTGTGATGGCTCCCTGGTGGAGCACGAGCTTGTAGGCAGAAGCGAATGGCCTGTTCGCCATGGCTGGTTCCCTCAACGCTGCCAAATCACACTCGACGTCGCACTGTCGAAGCAACCTGATGCAAAGGAGGAAGTAGCAGCTTGTGAGCCCGATAGACCGCCAACCGCACCAACACTCGACGACGCCACACTGTCTGAACAAGTTGAATCAAAGGAAGAAGTAGCAGCTTATGAGCCTGATTCGCTGCTGGCCGCCACCTCGCTCGAAGATGTGGCACCGCCGGAAATCCCACATACAACGAAGGAAGAAGCAGCTTGGGGGCCTGACAGACTGCTGGACCCCTCAATACCCCACGATGTGGTACCACTAGAGAACCCACATGCAGAGGTGGCAGTAGCAGTTTGTGAGCCTGATTCACTGCTAGCTGCCCCAACGCTCGACGACGTCGCACTGTCAGAGCCCGATGCAAAGGAGGTAGTAGCAGCTAGTGAGCTCGATGAACTGCTGCCCACCTCCTCACTCGACAACGTCGCACTGTCAGAGTCCGATGCAAATGAGGAAGTAGCAGTTCGTGAGCCTGATAGACTCCTGGCCTTCTCAACACTTATCGCACTGTCGAAAAAACTTCATGCAAAGAAGGCAGTAGCAGCTAGTGGGCTCGACAGCCCACTGGCCGCCCCAACACTCGACCATGGCGCACTGTCGAAAAAGCCCCATACGAACAGTGAAGTACCAGCTTGTGAGCCCGATAGACTGCTGACCGCCCCAACACTCGACGACATCGCACTGCCAAAACTCCCGACAACCAAGGAAGTAGCAGCTTATGAGCCCGATCGACTGCGTCTAATTGTCGCACCACATGAGCTCGATCGACTGGTGGCCTTCTGATACCTGTAGCATAGCATATTACGCCCTGCCTGTTCCGGTTGCAATGTTTGTACGCAGTGGCATCGCAAGCCTTGTAGAATTAGATCGCGGATGCGACTGGAATCTTTCTTTCTTCAACGCTCTCATAAATATGTACAATAGCCCGAAACGCCATTTATTACACCTCTTATCGCATCCCTCGTGGTCCCTACGTGGGAACATGCTTCGATGAAGCCACCGTCCAGTCCTTGGAAACGTGAATGACGGCAGACTGGTCAGTGGTCAACTTGCGCTCTGACGAGCCGTCGTCGTAGTTGCAGGTATCTTCGTCCTTATCGTCCTAATGGATCAGTCTCGGTTCGGTATGCCGAATGGGTTACAAGCAGAGCCGACTTACAAGTTCGATCCAGGCTGTGTGGTTCCTTTGACCTGGCTGACCTACTGCCAGTGGGTCGCTTTGATAAGACTTGTAAGCGGCCTGGCCTTCGCTCAGACCGTTCTCGGATGATTTTTGCTTGGTCCTCCAGCGGAGGTAGAAGGGTCGCAGCATTGGGATGTTGATACAGAGACCCGCGAGCATGAGTTCGATACTGCATAGCATGAACGTCGTGAGGGAAGTTCCGGTAAGGTTGCCAATCAGATCGATTTTGAAGATCAGCCAGAAGCGGACGATGCCAATCACGACACAACTGTTCATGTCAGCGCTTGTTCGGGCTCTAAGAGGATAGATCATGACTTACGCTGCTCCGAGCGCGAAACACGAAAGAACGGCCAACTTTTCCGTCTTGCGCATCTGGAGCCTCCAAACGGATCTGATTGGAAGCGCGAAGACGAACAGATCCGTCAGTACGTTCGTCGCGATCAGTGCTTTGAGGACAAAGATTTGGTCCATACAATGTCCGATGCGCTCCAGAGACCATTGCTGCTGTACGGGATTGCACAGGAAAATGAAGACGAAGGTGAAGACGAGGCCCCAGACAATGACGATTGCAATGCCGGCAAGAATCCAGTTCCGAATGTGAATAGCGAAGACCCGCATGTAGAGGAACAGCTGACTGAGTTTGAGCGCGGCCAGGGTCCAGAGATAGATCAGTGTGAATGAGAATGTCATCTGGGGCCGGTCAAGATGACGCCGAAAGAGCAAGTACGGGATACTCTTACCTGCATAATGAAGGGCATGTTTGCAACCACTGCTTTTGGTCAGCACAGATTCCCAGAACGGTTTCAGGAGAGCTCACATTTGGGATATACGTCCAACGTCTGATCAAAATTCACGCCCACGCCGGCGACAAAAACTGATGTAATGTCAGATCGTATCGCTCGTCTCAATGGCTTACATTAGACCTACCAGCAGCATTCATGCCTATCGTCGTGGATGAAAGTACCTGGAGCAGTCAGCAACGCGGATACCGGAAGATATCATGAATGGCTTGATGTTGCAAGGACATACCAGGGCGACAGACGACAGCACGTCATCTGGACCAATACCAGCGCCTCGTACTCGACCCAGAAGGCGATAACCGACAACAGCGGCGCAGATGACCCATAGCACCGCGATTGCTATGAGTGAGTCTCGAGCCTGCCTCGTCATGGCGATATACTCGGCTCCCGCCATGATGGATAGTGCTTGGAGGTGGAGGAGGGGCGTGAGAGGGCTGATGCGTGACTGGGGACAGCGTTCAAGTCATGGGGAGAAGGAGATCAATAATAACACTTTGGAGCTGGAGTCTTCACTGGGTCAATGCTATTATGGTTCAAACTTGCATTACGGAATCGCCTCCCCTATACAAGGACTGCAAAAACGCGACTGGCGATCGCGCGTATCCGTCTGCCCAGGCTCGCCAGATTTCGAACCAGCAGTGGACGGTGATGCGTGCCAGGGTGGGCCATGTGTCAAGTGTCAAGTGTGAAGTGTTAGAGAGTGCGAAGCGCAAGGCTATTATTCGGTCTTACCCCCGTCACCCCGTGAATGTGCAGGATTGCACCTTTTTATCCTGGTCGTTCAACTCGCATTCTGACTAGCCTGGCGAGATCGCCTCAACGTAGTAACGTACGTAGGGTCTCGAGTGAACGATGTGTCGCCTGGATCGGCCTCTCTGGCCACCAAATAGCTAGTTGACCGACCCAGTGCACTCTTTAGAATCTTCACGTGCAACGCTGAGCTCATCACGCCGGGCTCGCCAGGGTATGCTTTTTCAGACCTGTGGACCCATCTCAGGCACGTGTGAAGTCGAAGGAGCCGACATGGGCTAGGTTGACAGGTCTTCCCATGACGGCAGGGGCGCAACAAATCACAAAAGGCGCGGAGAAAAGTCCCGAAGTCTTTTTCCGCATGAGCATGATGCGCTGGAATGCTCGAGCAAGTCGCAGGTGTCGTCTCGGCAGACATGGGGGGCCACTGAAATATATTATATCACCGTTAGTCGAGGG
>Ga0265797_10001850_pt1 | contig 36670 bp, 24 predicted proteins | sample P2T30metagenome_FD_192433 | JGI IMG/M metagenome (GOLD analysis project Ga0265797, IMG submission 192433) | Plant litter microbial communities from East Loma Ridge, Irvine, California - P2 T30 | ecosystem: Environmental > Terrestrial > Plant litter > Unclassified | place: USA: California...
AGATCTCCAAGGCTCGAGACGATGAGAACGCGGACACTCCTACACTGAAGGAATCTCTTGGTGAAAGCGCCATGGAACGGTTGAAGCGATCGAACAGTTTCGCCGAAGCAGTTGAGCAGGTCATGCTAGAATACGAGAAGACCATTCAAACGCTGGAAACTTCTCTCTCATCGACCCGTGGATCACTCGCCAGCACGGAGAGCACCCTCCTGGAAAAGCAAACTCGCATTGCCTACATGGAGCAAATTCAGCAGCAGCTCCAAGCTAGAATCCAGAAAGCTGCAGACCGTGAAGAGAACAACGAGTCGTATCTACATGACCTGGAATCCAGAATGGAAGGCTCTGCGACAGGCGAAGAGCAAAGTGCCGCTGTAATCGCTGAACTTCGAAAGGAGCTGGTGAAGGCTCGCGAAAATAGTACCAATGTGGAAGATTACGTTTCGACGCTTGAGGAACGCCTGGCAGAAGCCGAGCAAGACCAAGAAATCATGCAGCGTGATATCGACCGTCTGGAGCAGGTCATAGAGCGCCAAAGAAGTATCGGCCGTCTCGACAACTTGCTTTCAGAATTGGACAATGTGCGAGGCAACGGCAAACCAAACGAGGCGTCCGCAGCCAAAGAGGCACAACCAGATGTCAACGGCCACCAAGATAACCACGAATCTTCCAGACCGGTTTCGTCGAGCGAGTATAGTCAAGCGGCAGATGACGTTTTCACCGATACTCCCGTCGACGCCTCAGCGACGGCATCTCGACAGGATGAGGAAACACCTCTCCCTTCTGCGCCGTCCCATCCCGCGGCTCTAGGCTCACCTGCCACCTTACTGGCACCACGAAGCCCAGCACAAGACGACTACATGGCTGACAAGCTGGAAAATCTTACCCAAGAACTTTTCGACCTTCGATCGGAGCACGAGTCTGTAGTCACAGACTACGATAACTTGCAGCAGAAATACCAGACAGCTCTGGAGACACTTGCAAAACTCGAATACGACAAGGAGGCACCGAGGACGCCAGTGGACTCGTCCGCGAGCAGACCAGAATCTTTTTTAGCGCAAGCGGGGGTGAAGGAGGAACTACCAGAGGAACAAGAAGCCGGGCAGCCTTCATCCTCGCGATCATTGCTGGAGGAGTTGTCCTCGCGTGGGGAAGTCAATACTGGCAACGTCGACGACACAACGACTGATGCCGATGAGGACTTGAGCATGCACGACGAGATTGCTGTCCAGGCTGATGCTGTTGCAGTCAGCACACCGCAAGTCGAGAAGCCTGATGTCCGCACATTGAGGCGCGTTAATGCAGAGAAGGATGCTACGATCCGTGAACTGACGCAAAACTACAAGAATCTCGCCGAGGAGCACCACTCGGCGCTATTGCACATCGAGGATCTGAAGCAAGAGCTGTATCGTGTCTCAGCAATGCGTCCAACATCCACTTCGCCATCTGTCGCCAGACCATCATCGCCGGCTCTGCCCAGCCCAGGCTATGGCAAGTTCAACCCTCGACGCAAGTCAGAGGATCCTCTGGGTGGCGACCGTGCTGCAAAGAGCTGCGCTTCCCTCAAGAACATTGCTCTTGATAATCTCGAGAGTGACTCGGTAGCGAGGCACAACTTCGATCTTAACCTCAACCTTGTCATGACCGAGCTCCACAGCCGCTCTGAACGTGTCCAGTCTCTGGAAGCAGAGCTCACTACTATCAAGAAGGAGATGGAGGGCAAGCAGGCCATCATCTCTGGGTTGACTCGTGAACGCTCGAGTTTGAAAGCCAACAGCAGCAGTGTAGATTTCTCTGTCGTTGGACAGATGCGCGATCAACTGATGGAAAGTGAGCAGCAGATTCGCAACTTGCACGAGCAGCACAGCGCTAGGGAGCGGGAGTTCCAGGATCAAATTGATTCTCTCAAGAGTGGTTTGGAACACCATCGTGAAAGCAGCACCTTAGCCGCTGCCAGCTTGCCCACCCCTACTAAGGAACACGTACCCGGCGACTTCCCTCTCACTCCTGCAAACGAGCTATCGCAAGCCGAGGCCGGAGCATCTCGGTCGGTGGAACAACAACCAGTGGCCGAAGTCGAACGCATGCAAGCCGAGCTTGCCGCTTGGGAGGCGAAGCACAGCAATGCCATGGATGGCATGAAAGCCTCGGAAGCCAGCTTGCTTGCCACGATTGCTGGATTGCAAGAATCTCTCCGCAAGGCCGAACAGGACATGGCTGCTCCCCGCGGGCTCGGCATTAGCAACAACTCTCAAATATCGGATGAGGAGCGTTCGAAGCACAAGGAAATCGTTGACGCCCTGCAGAGCCAGACCAGTGGTCAAGCAGTCAAGCTTGAGCAACTGGAGCAGTCCTATTCCAAGATTCTGGCTCAAGTCAACGAGGAGTCTGAGTCCAAGGACCGTACAGAGAAGGATCTGAACACCCACAGAGACCTTGTTGCCAACCTGACAAACCAATTACACGTTCACCAAAGCACCATCACTCTCCATCAAGAGAGTCTGGAAAGCCTGCAAGCAACACACTCCAAAGAGATTGATGAGCTCAAGGCATCAATGGCGGCTGCTGAGGCGGAAGCGAAGGAGCGCGACATCGCGTCCGCAGACAGACACAGCAGCTCCAGTGATCTTATGCAAGCCGAACTCACCAAACTTCAAAGTGAACACACTGCATTGCTTGCCGCCGCTGCTGCTGCGCTGGGCACCTCAACAGACTCGACTACTTTGAAGTCCCAGATCGAAGGACTTGTCGACGAAGGCAAAGAGCTCCATACCCGTCACACCAAAGCGACCAATGACTTGAAGGTTTTGCAGGAAGAATTGCAGGCCTCCCAGTTGAAGGCCGCAGATCTACAGGGCAAGTTCGACGCTGCCAAGGACCAGTTTGAAGAAGCTCAGAAGAAGCTTGATATGGTGACCACGAGAGAGAAGAAGAGTTCAAGGCTGGTAGAGGAGCTTGAGGAGCAGCTCAACAGCAACTTCGACTCCCACCAAGCAGCGACCAACCGTTTGAGCAGGATGGAGACTGCGAGCGTTCAGGCGAGACAAGAGACCGAGAGGGAGCTTGAGGAGCTGAGGATGAGGAATTCCGCGTTGGAGGTAAGGATCCTATCAGGTTCCGTGTCATTACGATATGATGCTAACCCACATGAACAGCAACAAGTCGCCCAGTACTCACGACAATCCATGGCGTCCGACCGCGGCTCAATCGGCTACAACAACCGGGAATCCCTCTCACCTGAAGCAGCGGCGATTGCACTTGGTCGCTCTGCATCGCAGCAGTCTGCAGCCCGCAAGTCTGCTCCTCCTACGACCGCTCTCCCAACCCCACCGCCTTCCATCCCTCTCCCGGCACTTCCAGGTTCCGATCGCGCCACTTCACCCATTCCAGGCGGCGCCTCTCCTCCAGCATCGCGCCATGCATCCAAAGACGGTGCCGGTGCAAGCGCTGGTATGACACAGTTGATCGAAGACCAAGAAGCGCGCATCCGCACAATCGAGAAGCACCTCTTCGCCGAGAAGCAGCTAACCGCTACTTTGGAAGAAGCGCTTGTCGACCTCGAGACCTCCGCCAACCGCACCAAGACCGACATGGACGGCTGGAAGCGCAAGTGCCAGGGTCTCGAGGACGAGCTCGTCAGCATGCGCAAGGAAAGCAACAACTCCCGTGCAAGCCTCCAAGCTGTGGAGGAGGAGCGTGAGATGCGCGTTCGCGCCGAACGGGCTCGCCAGGCCTTGGAGGAGAGGATGCGTGAGCTCAACGCCGGCAAGAAAAAGAAGAAGGGCGCGCTCAATTGTTTCTAGGTGAGGATTGAGTTGTGCTTGGTCAAGCAGAAGTGTGTGCAGGTGCAGCAGAGTCTCTCTTGGCAGAGTACCGACGAAAGATTATACGATATACGGACGCGAGTGTTGAAAGTGTTGTTTGTTTTTACTGCTTTTCGTTTCTTGAAGAAGAGGTTAATTTTGCTTTTTCATGCGTGCGTCTACTTGGACACGTTCGTGGACAGAAGAGTGGAAGCATTTTGGAAGCCAGGGTTGTTGGATTTCTGTGTCTTGATGGTGGCTGTTGTGTTTTGACTGCTTGAGATCGACCATACCCCCTTCGAGCGTTTTAGTTTTGTGTGGGACATAGAAAAAATGTAAGATATGGTCCGGCTTGCACAGAATACTTATTGTTATCCATCTTGCTCCGTTAATGCTAATGACTCTGTGCTTGTCTGTAAACTGAAATTGATTTACACCTCATACAACTCGTTTATCTACCAGCCCTTGCTTGAGGGTGATATGGTGTGCGGAAATGTTGGAGAAGCAAATACTCCCGGGTGCGAAAGTATCAGCCCAGCGACTTTCGTCGATTGGAAGTTAGACAGAACAACTTCGTGCTGCTACCTTTTCCTCTCCATATTGACCCTGTCTTCAGGCACAATGTGGAGACGTAGAGGCAATATCCATCGCGGTGGATGCTGTAGTCTATTGTCTAATTTATAGTTTATATCCTTCTATCCATCTTAGGGTATATTCGCAAATCGTGCCCCACCTACGACTCACTGGTGAGAGGGTGACGACAAGATTGATTCCCACTCATCGTGCCACTATTCCGTCCTCCTCGTCTACTGACCAGACGGCTGCTGAACGGCAGAACTCCTCCTCCTAATCTGAGCCTCCTCTTCGCCAAAGTATTTCGCAAGCTCAGTCTCAACTTCAGTACCGGTGAGCTTGGGCATAGTCTTTGCACGCTTTACAGGGCTGACCCCGTCCGCCCAAGCACTGGCGAAGATAACGTCCATCTCTTCCAGGCTTCTGCCCTTCGGTTCGGGGAACAGAAAGTAGACCGTGGGAACCAAGGCGGCGTTCAAGACCGCAAAGATGATGTATGTCCTCCCTGTAGAGCAAAGTCAGTCATTGGTCTTCAAGTTAAGATGCTGATTCCACTTACATTGAAGGTTGGTAAAGGCCGGCGGCGTGATCATGACGATGACGAAGTTACTGAGCCAGTTGAAAATGGTAGAAACTGCGTTCGCGTGAATACGAGTGCGCAGGTTTGTAAGCTCAGCTGGTAATAACCAGGTCATTCCCAACCACCTGGAATTGAAGTGTGAAGTCAGTAGAAGGTCTTACATTTTGTTTGGGGTTGTATCCGTTGTTTCACGTACCCGATACCGAAGAAGCTGTTGAAGACGAACAGCATGACGACAGCGGTGATACCGTAGCTGTCTTCAAGCACAGGCGCTCCAGTCTCTTCGTCAAGTGTACCTGTAGACACCATACCAGCGAGAATGGCCATGGCTGCCGACATGCCGATAGCGCCAAAGAACATGAGCGCACGACGACCGAAACGGTCGATTGCTGGAATGGCGAGGAGTGATGCCATGAAATACTCTGTTCCGTTGCACGCAGAAATGAGGCGTGATAAGTTTGGATCGAAACCAAGCGAATTTTCGAAGATATAAGTGGCATAGTATGTCACGAGGTTAATACCGCAGAACTGCTGACAGAATTGGGATAGGGCTCCAAGGAACGTTCTCCTGAAGTTTTGAGAGGGACCGTTGGTGAACAGTTCGCGGTACTTGAATCCGCCTCCTCTGTTTTGGATGTAGATGGATTCCTGGATGCCGTTTAGTTCAGCCATGACATCGGGGTGATCAAGTTCATGGCCTAGCAGGCGAGCGACGACGTCGTGAGCTTCCTCTGTGCGGCCTTTTGAGGCAAGCCAGCGTGGAGAGTCCGGGAGGAAAAGCAGTCCAATCATGACGATGATTGTGAAGAAAGACTGGAAAGCAACAGGGAAGCGCCATTGGATGCTGCCTGTGGCGAAATAGAATCCATAATCGATCCAGTAAGCCTAGTTTAGATTGAATCAGACACATTATCGCATTGCTCAGAACACCGCCAATCTTCTGTGCGATCGGATTTGAGATACTTACGATCATGACACCACCGGAGATGATAGCTCCGGCTAAAATGATGACTCGACCACGTTTCTCTGGTCGAGCGCACTCAGCCTGCCAAGTAGGAATTGTGGAAGTGACCTGTCGACTATCGTCAGCTATGCGCCAAATCGTGCCGTAATTGATGAATACACACCATGCCATTGCCAACGCCGCCGACTACTCTACCAATACAGATCATTGCGTAGCCGTTAGCAGCAGCTTGAATTATCGTTCCTGGTGAGGTATTAGCTGCCATATTCTTTCCACTCTATGCGATTCACTTACCGATAATCATGATGAGAGAACCCCAGAATGTCGAAGGCTTGCGACCCCATTTCTCGCCGTAAAACAGGATTACCACAGCGCCCAGGAAGCACCCAATTTGATAGATAGCAATGGCAAAAGCTTGTAGGTTGGCGTCGCCAGTACACTGATTGGGATCGGGGTTGTTGCGGTCGCCATCAATCCAACAAAGATCGTTCGGAAGCTCCCTGGGTGTCATGAGAGGGAACACTGTTTGCCAGCTCTGCAGGGTGATCAAGGCGCTCAAGACACCTTGATCGTAACCGAACATGAGGAACCCATTGGAGGCGATGAATGCGATGTAGAAGTTGAGCCTCTTGCCAGAGAGCTTCTTTCCTCCAACGTTCCATTCAGGCAGGTTGCCCATCCAATGGCCGACCTTCCCCCAAAATGTAGTGGGTGGTCCATCTTTCTCTGGAACATAATTGAGGGACGCCTGAGCAGGTGAAGATGCCCCAGAATCTTCGTTTTCGTGTTTCTCAATCATAGATTGCTGGTTCGGTTCGCCGCCTTTGGGCGCGGCCTTTTCGGATTCCGTATGAGCTGACATGTTGATGGGTGAGGCGGGGTGACATCCACTTCTCTGGGGTTGCGGGATCCCCAGTTGATATAGGAAGATGGAGCGTTAAACCTAACAACATCGCCAAGATCATGTTTGAGGGAGTGCACGCTATTATCTCGGAGACGCCGCATGCGGCAACCCAGAGACACTGTCGTCCCCATTATTCTGACGTGGGCCAACTCCAGCAGTTGAGCGGAACTTACATCTGTACGTAGGTAGAGCAAGCCAAGTACAACGCTGAGTGTTTACGCATCCTAAGGTATCTAGGCGCCAAGGCAGACATTCTCGCAGAGCCGCGCATGACGAGGTCGCCAGACGATGCCAAGTTGATTTGTTGAGAGTCAGCACTGCAAATATGCGCAAGTGTCCGCGGTTGCTTCAGATTGCAATACAGTATCGAATGATAGAGGCTCTGGTGGAGGAGTACCAATTTTCGGGTGAGATATCCGGGTTTGGCATGCGTTACAAGAGAGCGCTCCTTGCCACGTGCTTCACGAGGTTGTGCAAAGACCGAGACCCACAATGGACCTTTGCGAGAAGTGTGGACTGGAACTTTGAGGGATGGAGAATCTTGGGAGTATGTCGGCCTTTGGAGACATCCTCGACTTTCTTACTGCAACATTGTTCAGGTGTTCGAAGACGCGTGAAGCTCTTCCAAAGAGGTGGTGACGGAAAGCGCTCCGCTTGGACCTTGGCACTCCAACCTCCATTCGCACCCTGTTCACCATCGCCAGTTTGCAAGGACATGTAGGACCCACGATAAGGCATCGAGGCTGAGGCATCCGCATAATGGAAAGATATCCGACATGTGACAGACTCGCAGCTGCCCATGGGCACCCGACTCCCGCACCCGGTCCCCAGCCAAGGCACTCCAACACTCCACTTGTGGAGTTCGACTGGGTCTACCACCAAGAAAGCCGAGCGTCCTCATCTCTGCGACAAGACCCCAAAGATCCGAGATTACTAGGAGAGATCACGCTTGGCTGTTCATCTTCTGCTCCTTCACTCTCTCAAGCGGCTGTGTGGCCTCCTTGGTCCATTCAAGAGCACCTTTCTTGGCCTCGCTACACGCATCGTGCGGCGACATTCAACCGAGACTGGTAGACTTATCTCACCGTTCGATACTGGTTCTCCCGAACTCGAATGTTAACGGTCAATACAAGTCTCCATCTTTCTGCGTTGTCACGCGTTGAGGTCCACTTATCTGCACCTGATGTTTACAGCCCTCGCACCGAGTCTGCGCGCACTTCGCTGCACGCGAGGCCCAGTCTTTCTCCAACCAGGGCTTTCCTGTCAAACCTCAGTCCATCAAAATTCTGTTACTTTTTGAGAAGCATCATTTAATCTTTTACGCTGTCGTTGATGGTGCAAGCGATCCCTGTGTTCCTCAGACAGTTGCAGTATGAAGTCACACCTTGATGTGATTCAACGATGGAATTGAAGAGTTACGTTGAAGCAGATCGGGATCCCATCGCCAGCATATCGCAGGCCATGCTGCCCTGGTACAGGTTTGATCAAGAATAGACCATTACGTACCTGCGGCAAAACACTCTTACCTCTGGTGTCAAGTCTACTGACGATGCAGCAATCTAGCATGATCGATCCGACCTTCAAACATGTCGTGTGAGCAAGCAACGCCACCACTTGGCCATTTCTTGGTGTGAAAACTTTGGCGTGGCCCGTCGTCATGTGGCGGTCTCGGTTGCGTCCTCGATCTCCTTGGTATCGAGCGTTCCGATTCTCAGTATGTACTGATTCGCGCGTGCGAGTGGGTCTGGATGATCATCATCTTTGCGAATGTTGGAGATTGCATAATCAACTTGTACTCTGTGGATGGATTGCTGGAGACCGTGGCTGACAGAGCGAGTGAATCATTATGTGAACGAGCACAAACATGAGTACATATTCTGGCAACGATACTCTCAGATCCGGGCCTACCTAAAGAAATCATGCGTCGCTGGAGGTTTGATGTAGGCATGAGTGCAATTTCGGGAAGCCGAGCAGATCACAAGCAAAGCAGTACCATTAGCTCACATATGCAAAAGGGAAGCAATGGCAGTCAAATGAAGTACAGACACGACGACAACAGTTTCACAAAAGCTAAAAGATAAAAACCAAAAAAGTATTGAAAGTATCATTTACACCTAGTGAGGATGTCAGAGAATGAATCTACCATGAGAGGCGAATTCAAAGCGCGACATACCTGGAGGGATTCGAACCCTCGACTTTCGCATATCTCGTTGCCATTTGATAGGCACTGAGTATAAGAACGACACGCTAAGCCACTGCGTCACAGGTGTGTGATTTCTTTGGCCGTGTGTGTGTTCACGATTGGTTGAGATTGCGCGGGGCTAATTGTTCATATAGTGTAGATAAGACAGCCACTCTGCCCCTACAACGCAGCTGCACATCTTGTGCAGCGTCTTCGGTCCAGAAATGTTCGGAATTGTTCTTGTGAGGGTTTGATGAGAGAAACAGAGCAATCTCAAAGCATCGTTCGATAGCCGAGTCCAAAATGTCAAATGAAGATAACTTCGCCTAGTTTTAAGGTACAGAAGAAAAATATCGTTAAGGGCCTGCACGTTCCGCAGATCTCTTTCGGGCAAAGCGCGCCGCGGGTACTCACTCCCGAGACACTACTACTACAGGTACGTATAGTCTCTGAACCAAGGAGAAACTCGTAGGGTCATGTGAATGGCAAAGGAAAGATGGCAGAGTTGGGTCGAAGTGGGTTTATGGTGCGCAATAGGCTCCTGATACACCGTTGCCCAGGCTCATACATCAAGTTGTGACATAACGAATGGGTTGGCACACGACCTCTGAATGTAAGAATGGTGCCACTGTATGCAAAGTCCTGTTTTTCTATACGTGCTGCCTTTTACCGCTCATGCTTATCTTTTTAACATCACAGACCAAAATGTTGAAACATCAAAAGGTCCTGTACCCAAACCCGAATATCGTTTCTTTTAAGCACTCCTCTCTTCCTCGACCCTCTTGACCACAATCTCTCTCACGCCTTCCCAGCTTGCCTTGGCGCCCAAGACGCGCTTCTCCTTCTGCTCCAGGCCCTGGAATTGCTCCGGAAGCACAGTCTCGAAAGAGAAACCGGGCTGGTCCTTGAGAGCCAACTCGACGGCATGTGAGAACTTGGCGGGGTGTGCTGTGGCGAGGGAGATGTGATGTGCGCCCTTGCCGTCGGCGGTGATCGAGCGCAACGAGGCTGCGATACCGATGGCAGAGTGAGGGTCGAGAATGTAGTGACCATCGTGTTCAGTACCAGTGGTGGCTTTGTGGCCGTTCGCAGTACCGTTGGTCTGCTTCTGTGCAGGCAGTTTCCAGCCGTAGACCTCTTTGATCGCCTCGATGGTCTGCTTGTCGCTGACACGCTCAGAGGAGAATGTCTCCTTGGCGGCCGCAAGGATCTCAGGGTCAACACCAAAGCCGTTCTCGTTCTTGAGCTGTGCAAGCCATGTCTTGACCTGCTCGCCGGCCTCCATGCGGCGACGGTTGACCTCTTCGGTCTTGCTTGTGCGGTAGGCGAGGTACCAGAGTAGACGCTCGAAGTTTGAAGACACTAAGATATCCATCGCAGGTGCGAGAGTCTCCTTGACGCCCTCAGAGTGAGCCTTGGCGCCATCCTCCTCGAAGCCACCCTCAGCCTCGCGGCCGTGGACGGCATGCTTCTCGTAGTGGCCAGTCCTCCAGAAGCGGTGGAGAATGTCGTTCTCGTTTGTCGCAATAACGAGCTTGTCCGCGGGCAAGCCCATGCGTGTAGCGAAGTAGCCGGCAAGGATATCGCCGAAGTTACCCGTAGGGACAACAAAGCGGACCTTGGGATCCGATGAACCAGTCTGGCGTGCGATGGAAAAGTAGGAGTGGAAGTAGTATGTGATCTGAGCAAGGATGCGTGCCCAGTTGATGCTGTTGACAGCGGCGAGGCGGTGAGTGCTGTTGATTTCGGGGTCGGCGAACAGTGCCTTGACAATGTCCTGCGCAAGTTAGCACAATTTCCATGTCCGTGACCTAAATCTCACGTACCTGACAGTCATCAAAAGTGCCCTCCACGGCAATGTTGTGAACATTGGCGTCCAGCACCGTGGTCATCTGAGCCTCTTGGATGGGGCTGACTTTGCCCTTGGGATGCATGATGAACACGCTGACATCCTTCTTGCCTCTCAGACCGTAAATGGCCGCAGAGCCGGTGTCACCACTGGTCGCACCAACAACAGTCAAGTGTTCCCTCTCCTTGCTAGACTCATCCTTGCCCTTGTTCCTGCGAACAAGGAAGTACTCGAAGAGGTTGCCCAAGAATTGCAGAGCAACATCCTTGAAAGCGAAGGTTGGGCCGTGGAAAAGCTCCAGCAAGTGGAGGTTCTTCTCCTCGTCGAGGGTTGTGATGTGAACAATGTTGTCGGCACGGAATGTAGCATAGCTCTTTCTGACGATCTCCTTCAAATCGGCTTCGGGAATCTCATCGCGTGAGATGTAGAGAGAGAAGATCTCAAATGCGAGATCTTGGAAGGAGAGGTCCCGCCATTTGGATTGCCAGTCGGATGGGAGGGAGGGAACTTCTTCGGGGATGAAGAGGCCACCGTCGGCGGCGAGACCCTTCAGGACGACATTTTCGAAGGAAAACTGGTTATCTTCTCAGCGTAAGCTCCAATGCAAGCAAGCCTGTGTTGATGTTTGCGCAATGTGGTGGTAAGCCACGCAATGCGCCGGAGGCAGAGTTGAGCAACGTACGTCGTAGGAGCCGCCACGCGTGCTCAGGTAGCGCTGTGAGGCAGAGTGTGAGACCATTTTGTGTGTGGTTAAGTGCAATGGTGTAATCAATTGTATCGCATTGACCGAGCGTTGAGTAGTATTCCCTCTGACGCTTTGGCGGGTGACTGGATTTCTTTGGAGGGGTCTCATTGATCGGCGACATCGGAGCTTGCCCACGCGAAAGAAAGAAACATGACTTCACCCGAGACTGCAATCATGTAATACGCATTGAATAACGAATAATTGTATGGTTGTAGCACACAATTCATGGCTGATTCACATGTATGATAGAAACCCAGTAAAATTCTCCGTGAATAACTCTGTTGCCCGTTCATCGTTCGAATCGAGGTCTCAACTACACACAACCGTCTCCTGGCCACAGGAGTGAAGGATGGCATGTGACCCTCAACGTAAAGAGTGCATATAATTACCTCGTTTGCGTAGTGCTCTAGCTTTTGTGCCACTTCTTACTTGTATCGTGAACCGCGGAAGACTGATCACGATTGGTTCACGATTGTACATGAATACTTATATTGTATTGTAACACACGCCATCTTCGTGCGTTGTCCGGGTACACATACATGTACCGCATGCAAGGAAGAGTCTTGGTACCAGATATGTTATATGCTAGAAGATGCAGCAAACAGCACGAATGGAAAACGTCGTCACGTTCCTTCTGTTTACGTCACGCAGCCCACATTCAGCTGAGCGTCTCATGCAGAGCCCACTTCGCCTAAGCTGCGGTGCAACACAGCCCACTACGCGCGCGACTACTTGTGCCTCATAGGGCTGCGTTCTGGCGTCGTCCACGATCACCATCTCTTTTTCTCAACCAAATCGCAATCATGGCAAACACGAGACTGCTCGTCTTGCTAGGCTGCATTGTTTTGCTATGCCTAGTCACTCCCTCTCACGCCTTCGGCGCTGGTAACATCGCCTCCATCTCCAAGATCGAAGGCCACAACTGGCGCCATGGCGATATCGAGGATATGCTCGAGAAGGTGGCCTTCTTGAAAGGCCACAAATGGACCAGCATGATGATCAAGCGTGTCTACTTTGGCAACTGGCTGCGCGACTACTCACAGGCGGTGGTATGTAATCAAAGGAAATATTCCAAAAGCTGACATGAGACACTTTGCTGACTTGGATTTGCAGGATGTTGGGTGAGTTCGATTGGAATAGACACAACAACGTCTGCGACATCCTGCTGACCGAATTCTCCTTGCAGAACTTTGAAAGGTGTACAGGCTGATACAATCCGAGTCCTTGTATGGGTCCTCGCTTTCATGTCATTTGGCTACGCCACCGCTGAGTTCGAAGTGACCGCTGAACGTCTTGGCACATACCGACCCGAGGAGCACATCGACAACCCGAAAGATTACGCGGACAACGAGGATGCGAAGAAGTACGACGAACGTCTTCGTGGTCCAGTTCACCCCGATGAACTCGCCATCGACCCTGAAACCGGCATGAAGAACTACATTGCCAACGAGCGTGGCGGCTGGGCGACATCTTCTGGCTACATCAAATACAGCTTTGCTCGCAGCATCCACTTCGGTCGCATGTACACTCACGGTGCTAATAAAGGTCGCGAAGAGGACTTGTGCGAGGCTTTGAGGTGCTTGGGTCAGGGACTGCACTGTGTTGAAGATTTCGGAGCGCACACAAACTATGTCGAGCTGGCGCTTCGAGAGATGGGCTATCATGATGTCTTCCCGCATGTTGGTGCCAACGCTGGCATCAATCTCCGAGGCAAACATGTCTACCCTCTTGTCACGGGTACATTTGGCGGTGTCGACTTCCTCCACTCTGTCCTTGGAGAAGCCAATGACCATATTACTCAAACTGAAGTCGAGGAGATGGATGCCGCACTTTCGCAAGCGCAGGGCGGCGGTGCTGCGCCGGGAAGCCGCGCCTTTGGTAGCGGTAACTCGGCAAACAGTGGCTCAGATCTGATCAATCTCCTGGGAAAGATTCCCGGCACTGGAGGCTTGATACAAGAGGCTCACAACCTGAAAGCTGAGTCGGACGCCGAAGCTGCTCGTAACGCGAGCGGCGGATATGGTGGCGGCTACAGCTCTTCTCGCGCAGGACCTACATTTGATGCGCCTCCCGGCTCTGAAGGTGGCCCGCCTGGACCTAACGTCCCTGGTACAAACATTGACCCCCAAGCTGCGATCGCAAAGATCTATCCGCTGCTTGAGTTCCGCGACAGAGTTGTCCGCACAATTTCTGGAATCGTGAGCAAGATCCCAGGCCTGGAGAAGATGATCGAAACTATCAGCGAGAAGGTCACTCTCTTCATCATGGGTCTTCTTGCGCCGTACATCAAGCCGATCATTGCAGCTGCCTCTAACGGACTCAAGACTGGTAGCAGCACGGTCGTCGATGCAAGCGCAAAGCAGCAATACCTTGTCTGGACCGACCCTTCAAGCAACGACCCAACGCATTCAATGCTAAGCAAGGACCATTTTTCTAATATCCTCAACCAGCCTGCTGGCGAACTCGCCTCTGTAATCTTGCAGTACATCGCGCCACGCGTCATTTACGCTTGGGATCACCCCGAAGTCCCCGACCATGAGATTATGGACGATGTATGCAGGGTATTCCACCACCCTGCTATCCGGGACAACAACCTAGAGCTTCACAGGAACATGTTTGCGTGTGTCGAGAACTGGGTGCACCACCAGCGTGACCCAAGCCACAGACTGAACCAACTTCTAAGCTCTGAAAGCGTCAAGGCTGGAAAGAACCACAAGGTGCAGGACATGACTGGCTTCCCGAACGCAAACGCTGGAGGATGCGGCGGTCATGGTGGTCATGGTTCAAGCGGAGGTCTTGGTGGTATGTTCTCATCACTTACCGGCGGCAACGGAAACCAAGGTGGCTCGAGCGGAGGCATTGGTGGTATGCTCTCGTCTTTCACCGGTTCTGGCAATCAACACGGTGGCTCCGGCGGAGGTATCTCCAGCATTCTCTCATCCTTCTCTGGCGGTGGATCGAGCGGTGGCGGCATGTTCGGCTCGCGTGGCGTTGACGAGAACAGTGCAGGCGGTGCTCAAGGCTATCAAGGCACCCCACCGCAGGCTACAGGCTCTCCCGCCCAAGGATATGGAGGATACCAGCAGCCTAGCTACGGTGCGCATCAGCCAGCAAGCTTCCAGTCTGGCGATCATGATGCGTATCCTACAGCTCACCAGCAAGGCTACGAAGTGCCGCATGCTCAGCCACCTCAGCAGACTTACGATGGATCATACGGCTACCCTCAACAGCAGCAACAGCCGCCGCACGGCTATGGCCAAGGAGGTTACGGCCAGCAAGGTTACAACGGTGGGTACCAGTACGGCCAGGGTGGCCAAGGTGGTGGGTACTAGGTTCAATGGTGAACGCGAATATGAGACACGAATCATGCAGAAGCTGGAAGGTACTGGTCGGCGAGCGGTTCCATAGACGATGGCTCGATCTGTAGCTTTCCAGACCAGGCGTAGGCAGCACCCACTGCTAGGTGAAAGTAATGGATGCACTCTCCCGTCAGCAAGCGATCTCGCTTCACTCTCCCTCCTTGATTTGAACCTGCACTCTTGTTTCACTCAATCAGCTCTGTCACACATGCAAGCTCTCGCTTCACTACGCTATAATGTAATACAACCAGCGTCGAACGCATGCTCAAACGATACCCGACTGACTGATAACTGATAGTATCTAAGTACTACAACTACAGTTGTTTGAAAATAAACTCGAGGCTCTTAAAGAGACGATTATAACAAGTGATCGATGTCATGTCCAACAATTGAAGCTTATATGAGTACCTAAGATGACCGCGTGCGTTAGAGTGAAGACTCCATCAACCCCTCCATCGCGCCTTTCACTCGCGCAAGTGAAGTGACGGTTGCAACAGTTGCGTTGATCTGCTAATCCATGTCACCAAATGTGCCCCGCTCTTCAGCGCGCTTTTGGTCGAGTCTCTCTCCAACCGACACCCTCTACAACCAACACATCAAAACATATCAACACCAAAACATACAAACCACAGAACGCAAAAGCCATGGCGCCTGGCCGCTCCGCAGGTGCGAAGACCACTAGCGGAAAGACCTCAATCGGAGGTATAGGCGGGCGTGGCGTCGCTGGAAAAGGCCTTGCCCTGGGCAAGGTCGGCGGTGCGAAGCGCCACAGGTGAGTAGCATTCTCTGGCAAACCAAACCAGCTGTGATGAATACTGACCTTTAATAGAAAAATCTTGAGGGACAACATCAACGGCGTCACCAAGCCTGACATCCGCAGACTTGCGCGCCGCGGCGGTGTCAAGCGCATCTCTGGCTCCATCTACGAAGAGACACGCGCCGAGCTCAAGCACTTCCTCGAGAAGGTCATGCACGTAAGTGTGAAAGGTGAAAACCAAAGGCGATCTCTGAGTAATTTGCTGATCCGCGCCTGTTGCTTTTGGACAGGACATCTGCGCCATCGTGGAAATGTGCCACCGCAAGACTATCTGCACCAGCGACGTGGTGTGGGCTTTGAACCGCCAGGGTCGCACACTTTACGTGAGTGGAACACAGCCAATCTATGTTAGTGATGTTTACTGATGCTTTTGTAGGGCTTCGGGTCTGGAAACACTCGTAACCAGAAGGAGTAGTGGACGACCATAAGCAGGTCTGAGCATGGCTAGCACACGCCTGTTGTGCCTGGCCTTGCTTTCATCTCAGTACGGACCGGACGAGTGACTAAGTTAGGATACGGCGTTTCATGGCGCATTGACGTTGGAAGATACCCTCTGCGAACACAGCCAACGATGCATTTTGTACTTCTAGCTACATACTTTCAATGCTTTATCAAACAGACTTGTCACGCTGAAAAGCTTCCTGCCGCCAATCTGATAACCGTAGCCATTGAAAACCAAGGAAACACATTTGCATCTTCTATCGCACTCATGACTTCTCCGAGTTCACGTAAGGATCGACCCAACCATCTCCAATGTTGTCATGCTCCGTGCCTTTGCTCCTAGACATACGCCCACCACTAGTCTTCAGAAGACCTCTGCTAGCATCCACAATAGGGCTGCGCCAAAGCCCATCATCACCCTTGACTCTTGTGCTCGGAAGACCACTGACATGGCTGTTAACGTAGATCGACTCCCAGTGGCCCTTAGGAGCATGGTAAATCTCGTGGTAAATGCTCATGTGCGGCCACTGCTTGTAGTTCGCGTTCCACCACTTCCACGCCTTCATGTGATAGTCCGAGTGGGCGAAATCGTGGATGCCCTCGACAGTCTTGAAGTAACCGATGTTCATGCCTTCGTTTTGCGTCTTGCGATCGGCGGTATTGACCCAGGATGTCATGCCCATGAGGCCGAACTCTTCATCGTGAGCTTCCAGGTCTTTAACCATCTGCTGGAAGAATTCACCGATTTGCTTGACGCCCGGAGCGAAGATGCCCAAGGGGTGGTTGTTGCGGAAGCCGATGATGAGCACCGCGATGCTCATGTCTGCGGGCTTGTCGCCGTAGTTTCCTTCTGAGTCCGGGAATGCGGTGGAAAACTTCTGCATGACCAGGTCGTCCATCATGGGGTTGTGCTTCCAGCCAGCAGCCATTGCGGAAGTGTTGGCTGAGGTGACGATGATCCATACTATCGCGGGCAGGAGAGCGATGCGGCCTACGAGGAGGAATGCGAGGGTTTGGGCGACGCCACCGAGAGCAAGCCATGTGGTGATAGTCAGTTGTTCACGGAATAGCTAGAGGGTTGTCAGTTTATGCGCTGTCAAAGAATCTGTGCTTTGCGACGATATTCTTACATTGTGTACTGATCCGGGGCCTTTGTAATTAGTCTTTGGGCGCTCCGACACTGGAGCAATGAGGGGTTTGAAAGGCGCCATGTTTTTTGGATCCGAAAGGGTATGCTACTTAGAGCAGGAAGATATCTGATAGTGTTTCGCTGTATAGGAACGTTTGATAGTCCAGTGTTATCGATGGTGTTAGCTGAATGTGAATCTTGGTGTAGTTTGAGCTTGAGTTGCGGTAGACCGATGTAGTGACAACACGGAACTTATAGCAGATGTGAAAGCCGCCTCTATGGCTGTTCGCTTGGAATGTCAGCCCGCCCTAAGTGCTTACTGGGAGGATTGTACAAGTAGCAGCGCCGTCGGATGAACGTTGGCAGGGTGGAGGTTGTGGAGGCCTTGGAGGGTTTCATGTTACGGCCGAAGCGAGCTCCACTGCTCCGTATATTTACAGCTTCTTTGAGCACGATACAGCCCACTAGAGGAAACAAACATACGGAGACACGGGCGAGACAGCGCCACCTCGCAAACACACCCGCTCTCGGACGACAAAGGCGACACTACATCGTCATCGTACGGAGCTAACAAAGGATTCAACCCACTTCGACCGGCAGTCATAAACACGGCGATAACAATTTCTGAGATCGCACTGTTCGTCGCCCGCATCTGCCAATACAATCAAATAGCCGTATTGGAGTTGGCGGTGTCCTTGTATATAGAAGCACGTCAACACTTCACACATCCAGCTTCTTCTCGCTACACGCTGCACGGATCCGTTGCTCTAGACTACGGCCGGATCCTTCGAGCTCTGCGCCATCAGCGCTAGCGAAAGCGAGTCGCTACAACACTAATCGGCCTTGTCTCATTTGCTAGAATAACATAAGCACTCTCGGTGCTAAACATTTGCATGGCGATACCATGAACCAGGACGCGTGTGCAGTGGCGTCCTAGGCGTAAGCCCGCCGAGCCTGTCGATACAGAAGGATGTAGACTTCAGGAATACCACGTGCGATTACTCTAATTTTGTTCGGATCTCTGGACATTAACATAGAGCCAGTATCTCTACCTCGATCATTCGATGGGCGCATACCAACTGAATCTCCCCAATGGATCATACTCGCCCTTAAGCGCCCTCAGCCTATCCAGCCTCCAGCTCTCATACCCATACATAGCCTCCAGCCCTTCCTCCCCATTCGCATAATTGACATACGCGTGAAGCTTCCCTCCACTACCCTGCACAACCGCGTCTCTCATCTTCCTCCCATGACGGAGCGCCCGCTCTTCAATCGTCACTGCCTCAGTTGGTGTGAGAGCAGAAGCGTTCCACAGCATGACAGCAGCAATCAACAGCCCGTTCTCACGATCGGGAAAAGCAGTCGATGCGGCAGGAACTTTTTGCACGGCGTGCAGACTGTAAGCTTCGAAGATCATGCCACTGTTGCTCAACTCGGGCTCGACTTGTGCGAGAGCGCTCATTGCGTCTTCCATTGCTGAGAGGGTGTAGTTGACTGTCGAGACGGGGAAGCGCATGCTGCTAGTGCCGTGCACGCAATATGGGCCGTCCATGCCCAGCATGCTCACAGCTGCGAAGTCTGGGAGTGAAGAGATGCCTGTGGTATGGACGAGAGGAGATAGCGCGAGGAATGGTTTCGTGTGCTCGCTGAGAACGCCGGATGGTGACTGGTACATCACGAAAAAAAGAATGACAGGCTGAGGACTTTGTTAGTGCAAGTTGCCGCTTCTGCTAGTAAAAGCTGACGACTTACGTTCTCTGGATCGATATCAGGGATCTTGAAGAAGTACGACCAGTGTACCAGCTCGACTGGCTGCTCGCTCACACTACCACCGAGCATGGCATTGGCAAGGCCGTAAACGTCTCGCACTTGGTCGTGTCGGAAGATGAACTGCTCCCAGCTCCACATCTCTGTCTCTGGGGTCCGGTCGACGATTTTGTATTCGAAGCTCGTCACAATGCCAAAATTGTGACCAGCGCCTCGAAGACCCCAGAAGAGATCTTCATGCTCAGTCTCCGAGACGGTAATCGCAGAGCCATTGGCCAGAACCAGTCGTAGAGAAATCAAATTATCCGCGAGAAGTCCTTGCCGTCCTTGTAACCATCCATGCCCGCCTCCTAGCATAGGAGCCACTGCACCTGTACACTCGCAAGCACCTGTCACTGTCATTGACCATCAGCATAACCCGTTCTGCCATGTTCTCAACATCCCACCACAAACCCACTCACCAGCCATCTTCCCCCTCTCCCAAAGCCCACGCACCATCTCCCCACTCAAAACACCCCCCTCAATCCTCGCCCTCTCCCCTCCCTCCAAAACCCTCACATCCCTCATCCCCCTCATCCAAACCCCCACGCCCTCCCTAAAACCATTCAGCGACTGCACAACCCCATGCCCACCAGCAACAGCCAAGAAAGGCAAAGCAGCATCGTTCGCCCACCGGATCGTAGCTTGTACGTCAGCTTCGGTGGCAACTTCCACGACGACTGCGAAAGTGGGAGTGATGTGGCTGTTCCAGCGCTCTGTGGAAGTGTTGAAACCGGCTGAGTCGGGGAGGTGGATTTGGGCTTTGGGGGAGAGTTGGGGGGCTAAGGTGCTGGCGATTGTTGCGATGCGGTGAGGATTGGTGTGCTGCAGAGGCGAGGGGTCGTTGAAGGGTATCCAGTCTGAGTGGAGGAGGGAGGTGAAGTTGGCTAGGTAAGCTATCAGTGCGACTAGCGAGGCGATGGTTATGGCTGCTGTAGATCGGCCCATTGTAATGAGTCTGAACTTGCACGATTGCCGGGATGTTGTTTTGTTTAGTTCTGGAAAGAGATCAAGAAACGGCACAGAGCACTGCTAACAACACAGGATGTAGATGAGGCGTCAGCTTCACGAGGCTTACCATGCCACTTCAGCCGCACGGCTTTGTCACTCGTGGGTATGCAGATCCCTGTTAGACGCACTTGACGAGCTCTTTGGCAGGATCACGTAGCTGAAAGGTATCATAAAATGCCTCAGTTCTTCCACAAATCGTAAGCTGAAAACTTGATATCTTATACAACATTACCGGCCCTATTTCCCGCTTCCTTCGCTGCTATCCGAATCATGCTCCGGTGGCGTGGCGGCGTACAGCATACCAAACTGACGATTGCTGGTGTTGCTTCTGTACGTTCCAACGCTGCCACGGATGTGCTGAGGCGAGGGTCTACCCTTTCCCAAGCTTCCGGTGGAAAGAAGTCGCGTTCTTTCGTCGGGAATCGTCTCATCTGCGGCGCCGTCCCTGGCATCAATATCCTCCTCTTCATCTTCAGCGCTTGTAGAAGCGTCTTCGGCTCGCTTGTTCTTGCGACGAGCAAGATAGTAGCTGATCGCCAGGCCCAAAAGCACGCCCTGGAGAATTCCAGTGACCACGTAAACGAGCCACGTGCTCCAGCCATCCCATCCGACTCGTAGCCAGAGACTGAAAGCGAAGACGAATGCGCCAGGGACTTGAATCAACATCGTAACGATGCTCAAGCTCTTCACATCGCCAATTTTGAACGTGTAGTAGATCTGCGGGAGATATTGTATGGCCGAAAGAACACCAGCGACGGTGCCGAGGAAGTTTGCCCAGCCTTGGGTGTGATGCGGGAATGAGGCGACCATTGCGATGCTCGCGATGCCGACAATTAGAAGCGCGAGTAGGGTTGCGACGCCCACGACGACGGCATCACGGCGCTTCGGTGGAGCGGTGGATGTTATGCTCGCTGCTGAGGAAACCAGATCCGGCTCTGTCGGAAAGTAGATCAGGTACAGCATCACACTATTGGTATGTCAGCGCATGTTCCATTCTTCCGCAATCTTGAGAAACTCACATGAACATGAAACAACTCCATTGTATACCAATCTGTGCGACGCCCAACAGTGCGGCGGCACACTCAGTCCCATTGAGCTCTTTGCAGCATCCGATATCCGCGCGACTTGCCGGCAGAGTCAAGATGTTGCCTATGGCGGCTATCGAGCTCAACCCGCCGAGCAGCACCCACCAGGGCGATAGACCCTCGCTGCTCCGGCGCTGGATGATTTTTGTGTGCTGAGGAATGTATGACACCAGGATACCGAAGACCAGGAAGCCAGCAAGGCTGACGGTGAAGGGATTAGGTGCTGTTAGAGCATCGCAGTGCTCCGAGAGGTCGAGCATGGTTGTATAGGTGTCGGTGTGGTGAATGCGATGCGGCGCAGAAGATGCGTTGGTGGTGGTGGTGGTGATGGTGGTGGTTTGTAGGAAGTGGAAGGAGATGTGCAGTGGGTTTGTTTGTCGTCTTGTATCACATGGTCGGACGGGAGCAAGCAGCTGCTGCGATGGCGGCTGTTGATGTTGGATCAGATGCGCGATGGCAGCATGACTGGATGGAGATGTGAGATTTGTCGGCGTGTGCGCGGTGATGATGCGCGATGGCTTCGTGTTCGTGTTACCGTTTCAGAGCTTGGTCGTCGCCCAGCCACAACACAAGCCGAGGCTGCCTTGGAGCTCCTCCCCGTAGCTGTGCGAGCTGCAAGAGGGAGGAACCATCCCATACAATACCTGTATCTCAGTGGCATGATGCCGACCAAAGAACTACCACCGCAGAGTACATCTCCATACACGCACATGAGGATATCCGTCATTCATATACCAGCAGCCAAGAGTGCTTATCTCGCATCCGTTGCAACTGATTCCGGAGCTCCAGTCACCCGCTAACTCTCCGAGCATGGCCTTATCTTTCAGAGCAATCAACCTCTACCATATATATCGTTAACCTCAAAGTCAAGATATTTCCACGTGTCTTTACCGCTTGCAATCCATGGTTCTGGAAAGATGTTTATCTATCGATGATTCGTCATTCTACTTTACGCCTTCTAGTCCAAACACTAAATCACGCTCCAACGGATGTTGCAGCCTCCGACCAGCTCAGGCGCATCTGCCGTTGAAACTAGACTGGAGATTCCTTGGTCTCCATCAACGATGTATATAAAGGAGCTCTTCCTCAGTAAGTAAAAAATGCACAAGGTAATATCATCATCGCCCTCGAAAGAAACCCGTTTCCACACCCTCGAGAGAGACCTTCAATCTCCAATCCCCAAAATAAAATGTCCCCAACCACATCAACATCCCCCCTCGAAGCCGCCACAGCCTTCGTAAAATCCTACGGCGCCGCAATAGCCCTCACCCAAACCCCCAACATCACCGCCGAAGCCATAGCAGCATCTCTCGTCCGCCACTACAACTCTACCTTCACAGCCCACGACCACGGCCACACCATCTCCGCTCCCCCCAACGATCCCACCTTTTGGCTCAAAGGCGTAACCACACATCTAAAACGCTTTCAAAAATTCGGCCTCGGCTGGGATATGACATTAAGTGATTTCCGGATTGAGGTTGTGAGCGAGGAGGCGGCTAAGTGTCATGTTACGTGGTCTATCTCGCCGGTAGAGGGGGAGGGGTGGGCTTGGACGAATGTGTATGGGTGGAGGGACGGGGGAGAGGTTGGGAAGGACGGGCTTAGGGGGATGTTTGAGTTTGTTGTTAGTGATGAGGAGACGGAGGAGTTGTTGAGGAGGGTGCCTGGGTTTGTGGAGATAGAGGTTTGATTGACAATGGCCCGGTGAGAGGTATTGGAATTCCTAATGTTTCCCACATCCACCATGAGGTACTGTCTATCTTCATGGTTTCACGAAAGCTGGTATAGTCCACTGAGATGCTGCATGTTTCTCTCGGTGCCGGGGACAATCCGACATGGCACTCTGTGATACCCTAGTCCTGGATGAAATAGAAGTAATCCATTCAGATGCTCTCAGAGAAGGTCGTCAATCTCAATGGGATGATATTTTCAACGAGGTACTATCTGATTCGTTGGTCACAATTATATCTTCCCTGGGCGCCTGATACTTCTGATATTTCCGGCTAGCGATCTACAAATACCAATTCTCAAACGTTACACCTTCCCCAAAACACCATCAATATCCGCTGTCGAAAGAAACTCCGTCGCCATATCTGCCAAGACCTCCTCCGGAAGCGGCTCTACGCTTGTACGCTGTGCATTATGAAAGAAAGAAATTTTGTCGTGCGAGCTCCAGGCAGCCATCGAGCCATCGACGTCTGCGATCGGCTGTGCTGCGGTTGCCGCGAAAGAAAGACCAGTGAAATCGAAATTGATACCTGTGGACGCATCGGCTTGAGTTTGTCCGTAGAAGCTCTGCGAGAGAGCGTGGCTGGCACCTGGCCCTGGGCTGTTTATGCTGGCCTCTGTTGAATGAGATGTGGCAATGTGCAAAGTAGAGTCCGCGGGTACCTTCCTTTGAGGGAGTGGAGTTTCGGAAGTTGATGTTGCGAAGCGAAGACTGCTTCTGCGCTGCTTGACGTGCTGTGGCCGTTCGGGGACGTTTGCTTGCTTCTTACCCGATCGGAGCGATCGCTGGGAGTCGTCGCCCGGGCTGGCCGTGTTTTTGCCTACCAAAGGCGAGGGCACAAAACTCGCTCGCTTTCCTGGCTTTGTTTTCTTTACTGTGGACCATGGCGACCAGTTATCCATCAGCGCTTGAGTGCCCGGCAGACGTTCCTGCGATAATTGTCGAGGTGGTTCACGGTTGTCGTAAGGTTGTTGCATCTCGCTGGAGTCAATCTGCTCTAAACGGGTTTTGTCTGGCGACATCGCGTGCGCGAACGCAAGTTTGTCGGGCGACATGAACAAATCGTGCTGCGCCCGGTTAAGCAGGACTTGAGTTCCAGGCCACTGCCCCGTTGAGCGCCTGGTGCTGTGAGAGTCATGGTGGCTATCGGCTGAAATTGCTCCCTCCACATGTCGAGAGTTCGAGGTCTCTTCAGCAGGCTCGTGTGACTGTGAAGACGAGAGATCGCCTGGAGCTCGCGATATGTCAGCACCTGAGAAGCGCATTTCGCTACGCAGTGCTTTCTTCACAGAAGACGAGCGACGTGCAGAGCCAGGACTTCTGGGAAGACTTTTGTTGATGTGTTCATCCACAAGCGCCATGTTCAAGGCTGGGGCGATAGACGAATCTTGCATGAAGGAAAGATCCAAAGTTGGTGGTGCAGCAGACACCGAGGGAAGCGCAGTCTGATCACTAGGCTTAGGCGTCACTTCACTGCTTCTTGTCGATCGCAGACTTGATCGTTGCCTATCTCCACCTGGAGATTCGGATGCTGAACCAGTGTCGACATCTTTCGATTCTTTTGATTTTTTGCGATACACGAAGGGCGTTGTGCCACTCTGAGAATTTTCTGCTGTAATCAGCTCAGACTTGGAAGTTTTGAACGAACTTGTAAGTCGTGATTGACTTTTTGGTTGCGAAGTCTCTTCAAAGCTTGCAGGCGTGTTGCCTGTCTTCTGCTGATGTGTCGACTTGGTGCTACGAGACGTAGACTTCCTGGCAGATCGAGAATGAGGCGTCTTGGCTGATCCGGAAGTGCTTGTCGCAAGGCGGATCTGCTTTTCATTGATAGGCGTCCAGGCGGATTGTGCTTGCCTGAGATTGGTTGAGACGCTTGCAGTTGCTGCTGGAGCACCGCTCATAGGAGGTACGACGCTAGCCGAGCTACGAATGTTCTGCTCAGCTGTACACAGTTCCATGGCTGTCGATCCAGTGGCCGTCGGCTCGCCTTCTCCGCTAGACGGATCTTCCACGGTGGTTTCGGAGCTGAAACTCTCGGCAGGCATTGTGAACGCTCTCGGTCTATGAGAGGGCGAGTCTGTTCGCGAGAGTCGTAATTCGTCCGCCATGGTGGTCTCGGCTGGTGTATTTGGGTCGAATGGTCGTGACGAGCTGCACTGTTTGAAGCTTGATGTAGCTCGAGCAGTGGGTGGTGCAGATTGCGTAACATGTGCTGTTGGTGGTTCCAGCGGCCCAGAGCGTTCGGTAGTCTTCTCCATCAATGAAGCCTTGCGAGCCCGAAGCTTAGCAGCTAGCATGAGCGCCTCGTTACTGGGTGCCAACGAGATCTCCTGAATGACTCTCGCTGTCGGACCGGCATTTTGGGGGCGTATAACCTCAGCCATTTTCGAAACTGCATCAGCCTGGCTTTTCGTGCCTCGCTGCGGGCCACTTGACCGGCCACGGGACTTCTTCAGAGCTGCACGCGCCTTACTGCGTTTTCTCAACTCGGCCCAGCCATCTTCTCCATCCGCCCAGAGGTCTTCGTCATGGTCGTCAAGTACGTCATCCCAGGTCATACGCTTGTCGCAAAGCACTTTGTCTACAGTCGCCGTCAAGTCTGGGCCGTTCGCACACGCAGAGGAGATGAACAGTGGTTGGCCTTCCAGAAAGTCATTCGCCAGCTGCTCGACTCTTCGACGTCTTGCCACTCGCAAGGAAGTGGGCAAGTCATCGTCCGGGTCAGCTACCAGGATCTTAGCAGAGGGAGCGTGCCAGTCCTGAGCGTCCAGATTGCGGTATTGCTTGCTTTGCTGAAAGTGAGAGGCACATGTCCAGTGGTGGCCGCTTGGCTTATGTGTCCTGATCATCCTGGGTAGAGACTTTGCCTTTGGGCTATGTCATCCCTAGCAAGATGGACAAGCCGACAGAGTCCCCGAGGCTGAGCGGTAGTGAGGGTGCGGTCAGGACCGTCTGAAGATGGCAGGCCAATATGCCCTCGACACGGACAACTGAGGCAAACGGGCGCGCGAGGCGTTCTCGCGTTAAGCGCAGCGGGCGGGAGGCGCCTTCTCGGCGGTTGCTATGCTGTTGTTAGGTGACAAGCCACAAGACGTCAGCACAGCATGAACTGCTGAAATGTGAAACAGCTCGAGCGTTGAGCGGCGTGCAACGGCGGAGGATCTCGACAATCTGGTTTGGGGCCACGACTCGCCATAGTACTCTAGTCTGTGCTGTGCTGCCGCCTCGCTGGAAATCGACAATGCAAGACGGTGGCCGTTGGGCGCTGACTGTCGTACAGTAGTTGAGGCGGTCAGTGTGAATGACGCTGGTGCTGTAGGCGGTGTCCATCATCACTGACTAGAGCCATATGCGATTGAACGCGTTGCTATGTATCACGAACTCTACTGTTCTCGCACATATTACTGTCTACATGTGCTGTGTTCTCTTCACCCCAACACATACCCGCGCTTGCGTCCATTGAGATGACGCACGAGAAATCGGAGATATGTACACGCGCCACGATTCCCTACACGTGTGTGGCACAAAGTAATAATGTAGCAAAATCCCAGCAATATCATAAATATTATCATCCTTGATCCTGTCAATTTGTTCAGAAAGAACCGGGTTATAGCACGCTAAGGTGGGCTCGGGTGGTTTCCCTCTAGCGCTGATCGCCAGCGGCTGGCTACGGTGGACTGTTGACGCCCAGAACTTATGTTGACCTGAGTTTCACAATAGCGACTTCCTCGAAACATCCACATCCTCCCATCACGAACTCACACAAATACATCCCAAAATTCTTGCAACCACGATCCAGTGCACCAGAAAGCACGACCGAACACCTCCCAAAGAAAAAATGGCGTCTACAGGCGTTCTTCCTTGGCTGGTAGGTCTCCCTGCTTCTGACACTGCGTGGGATGCTGCGCCTGCACCACCCACACATGGCGCGCATAACGCGTCCTCTCACAGCCCTAAGTCGGAGCCTGGTACTCTACGAAGCCGGATACAGGATAACACGGAAGGCACGGTCAACCGACGCGCGCAGAGCAGCTCGCCCATCAAGCCGCCATCTCTCGCCTGGAGGAGCCGACTCATCAACGGCCAGACAAGCTACGGCGACCAGACGGATCTCTTTGGACCATCGGGACTTGAAAACATATTCACAAGAAATCAAGTCGCTGACAGTGCCCGTCCACAGAAAAAGCACCGCCCCGTGGGCTTGACAGCCAAATTGTCCACAGGACGCGATTCCGGTTACAGACAGCCGATACTTCCCTTCATCGACCACTCCGACCCACCCTTCGTGCGCGGCAGTTACGAGAGACGCTCCAGCGAAGACTCGGCAGAAGGCTCTCCCACCTCGCAGTCGTCGCAGTCAAGCGTCGCGGACATGTTGACGGAGATGATGGGGAAGATTGATGAGCTGAGCACCTCCAACAAGGGATACCATACCCGCATGCAGGCGATTAAGGAGCGCTTGAGTGACTCGGAGGATCTGCGCGAGAGACTTGAGAAGACTGAGCGCGAGAAGCAACATGAATCAGAGGAGATGCGCCAGAAGCTGGAGAGATCTGAGCGCGAGAGGCAGGAAGCTAAGGGCTCCGTCCTGTATCAGAAGGGAAAAATCGACAAAGGCTCCGCTGAGCTCCTTAAGTCGCAGAAAAAACTTTTCGATTGCGCGAAGCAAACCATCAACGCTGAGCGCAGGGCGGAGTTAGCTAAGAGCGAGCGCCGCCAGCTAGCAGATAATTACAACGTGTCCAAGATGGCCATAGGCCACATGAGACAGAAAGCAGATGAGTGGAGAGGGAAGTACGAAGAAGCTCAATCTGAGCTTGAAAGCTTGAGATCCGCAAGTCCAAAGCCAGCAGATCACGAGGCGGAGGCTGAAAGCCCAAAATCGGAAATCGTCACAAGGCAGCCGAAGACGCATCCTGTCGACGACGAGAGCCTCCAGGAAGACGGGAGCCTGCAGGACAGTATGATCCAACACGACCTCAACCAAGTCGACACGAAACACACCGAAGCCGGCGCTGAGCGCAACCCAACACTCAAAGAATCCACACAATACCACACCGCACACTTGGCGGTGGACGAGACACACGATACCACAGGCCACCGTTCGGTGACTGAGAGCGAGCTTGAAGATCTTACTCCGGTCTTCATTGCGAAGCGAACCTCTTCGAGCGGCATCGTCCACTTCAACGCCATCCGCAGCGACAACGCCGCCCGTACCGAAATCTTGAAGCAGCGCAAGGAGATCGATAAGACCGAGACCTCGCAGCGTGCTCGCGAAGCGGAACTGGCGGTGGAACCCGAGCAGTCACAGACTGGCGAAGGCGAGCAAAGCACATCAGACCACGCCCTGCTCAATCAGAATATGGGAGCCACTGAGCCATCGATTGCGGATATCGAGGATGAGTCTGACTGGGCGGGAGCAAGACACGTCTCCGGGTTCACAGACGCACCTGAGGTGGAGGAAGACATGCCGGTACAGGCGAAACACCTTGAGTACTCGGCCGAATGGGACTTCAGCGAGCCACCCCAAAACGAGTCTTCTGAGCTTGTGGCCGCTCACAAGCGCGGTGAGAGCAATGACAAGAGGACGGTCTCTTTCGGCTTACAACAACTCAACGACTATGCATTCAAGATGGTCGATCAAGCACACGCAGACACGACAGACATCACTGTTGACGACACTGATGGCGCCCAGTTGCCCAGCTCGCCTGCGAAAGACTGTCCACCTTCTCGCGATAGCTCGCCAGCGTCCGACGTGCAGGCGCCTGGCAGCCGCATGCCCTTCGAGTTCCGCAAGGAGTCGTTCTCAGAGATCCACAACGCAAGCACCAAACCAAAGCGCGTGTCCTCCAAAGGCAGCGCACCTGGGCTCGCAAAATCACCTCACTTGTCGCTACCCAGAACTCGACCCTCACCACCCCAAGCTAAGAAAAGGCAAGCTCCTGGCCACATTGATTTGCCAAAGACAAGATCACCCCCACAAGTGTGGGTTGAAGACACGGACGGCCAGTGGGACAGCCCGAATGCTCCTGAAGGCAAACGACCGCTCCCGAGATCCCCACTGAAAAGTCCAACGCCAAAGCGACGCCGTACTCTGCACGACTCAGAGCTGCTACAGAGTGTGACAGACGCCAACCTGTCATATCACAGCCAGCTCCAAGAGGCTATCGGTGACCGAAAGAATGTCGCCAAACCCGACGTGCTCGCGCAGCGCAAGATGGCAAGGGCGCGAAGCGCAACACCATCACAGGGTCCTGCTACCAAAGATTACATCAACGAAGCCAAGAAGGTCATAGAATTACTTCGCGGCAACACAACCTCGAGCAGCCCACTCAGGGGCATCGAGGAGGCTGACGAGGATGAAACTTACGAAGATTACGAAGAGGACGACGCAGAACCATATGCTCCGTATAGCACCCACAGGTCCGACAACATGAGAACACTTGCACCTCAACAAGTCGCACACTTGATCGGAGGAGAGATGCATGGCATGATGTTCGACAGAACCAAGAATTGCTGGATTCGCTCAAAGAGCTCTGAACACAAGCAGTTCCTAGACCCTCGCGATGCGCTGTCGAGCGATGACGACCCCTTCAGAGAAATATCCGATCTGACGGTCGAAAAGTCGGTGCAAATCCGCGTCACTCACCCTTCATTGGAGCTGGGCGCCACAACTGTCGTCCATCATGACTTGGATGGGCTGGAATCATCGTTTGCGGACGTTGGTCGAGACACAGAGCATGAAGAGTCGGAACATGTAAACCCCAAGCTGCCTGGAGAGGATACTACAATGGCACACTATGACGATGCGCACGAAAGCGATCCTTCAGAGATAACGCCAACCACTGAAGAGTCGACGCCAGTGCAGTTGCCGTCGCAGATCACATTCCCCTCTCCACCAAACAAAACAATGCCGATTGATATATCAAGGCTGCAACTTTCAGCCCCGTCCTCCAACGCCAACATCAACAACACCTTCATGTTGAGTGATCTTCCTGATTTCACCGTTCACGAAGAAGACCGACCCCGGCCGTCCGAGCGCGCCTTGGCAACAAGACTGGCCGCTTACGCCGCAGTCAAGACCGACGATCCATACACCGTCGCAACTACCGAGTTGGTGAAAGCAATCACCGATGTTCAAGGCAGTGATATTCATTGGGAGGACCTTACGTCGTTGTGCTTGCGAGACAAGTCACTCAGGTCGCTGCACAATCTCGATGACCACTGTGCAAGGGTCGAGAAGCTTGATGTATCGTCCAACGCTTTGACACAACTTGATGGCATTCCATCATTTGTTCGCCAGCTCAACGCCCATTCGAACCAGCTAGTCAGCCTCACGTCATGGGCTCACTTGATGCACCTACAATACCTAGACATCTCTAACAACAAACTGGAAAGCCTGGATGGCCTCGGACACCTGATACACCTCCGTGAACTTCGAGTCGACAACAATCGCATTCGAAAGCTGGATGGCATAGCCGATCTAGATGGCTTGATCACCCTGAGCGCTCGCGGCAACGTTATACGCGAGGTGAACTTTGAGCACTTCAGATTTGGCAGAGTCATTGACCTCGACGTCAGCGGAAATCAGATTTGCAGTATCAAAGGATTGGAGAGCATGGACAACCTTCGAACTCTGAATGTCAACAAGAACCCGCTTAGCGAGCCATTCGAGGTTGCAGCAACGATGCCTCGTCTGAAGCATCTCTCGTTGAGGTCCTGTGGCTTGATGACTCTGGATGTGTCAAACTTCACAAACCTGAGGACTCTCGAAGTGGACAACAACAGTCTTTCCACCATCACTGGACTCGACGATCTTAAGAAGCTCGACCTCTTGTCCATGTGTGCCCAAGACCTGGGCGAAGGCTTCCGCATCAAGATCTTTGACACGCCGATGGAAGCACAGACCGTTCGCTTGTCTCGCAACACAATTCCCGACCTACAACTCAACCACGCCTTCATGTCTGTCAAACACCTAGACCTTTCTGACACTGGACTTACTATTCTTCCATCCAATTTTGGCACTCAGTTGCCCAACCTACGCACTCTCGACCTTTCCTACAACGGTCTCAAAGACATCCGACCATTGGCCCCTCTCCGCGGCCTGGTCACACTCAAGCTCACGGGTTGCCGCATCGAGCGCCTGAGAAAGACGGTGGCGACTGTTGGAAAGCTTGGAAAGCTACTCAGTTTGGACATCAAAGACAACCCCTTGACGCAAGGCTTCTACGGCCCCGACACTAGCGGTGATAGCATCTACAAGGGCAAGTTGGATGAGCAGACGGCAGTCCGCAGGAGGACTTATGAATTGTTGATGGCGTACAGCTGCAAATGCGAAGGGTTTATGTTGGATGGGTTGGAGTTTGACGCGGCGGCTGCTGTGGCGAAGGATCACATTTGGGAGAGGCTGGTGGAGCTGGGCGTTTTGAGACAAGTCTCGTGATAGGAGAAGGGGCAAGGGACATTGGAAAAGGAAAAGGAAAAGGAAACGAATTACGACATGGCGGAACAGGAAGGACTTTTTGGGATAGAAGACGCCTTTTTTGAGATACCCCCTATGAAATCTACTTCTCTCTTCAAAATCATGCTTTACTTCTCACTTCCCTATTCTGTCCGTTTGCGAATCTTAGGCAACCCTACCCAACATACTAACATGAGGACATAGAAGCCAATGCAGATAGGATGCAGCACAAAGGCACCCACAGCCTGCGCCAAAATACCAGTCGTGAACGGCACGATAGCCCCTCCTGACGAGCCCGCAGTCGTGATGAAAGCAATCGCGCTCATCTGCAAGTTCCCCGGCAGCAGGCGAGCAAAAACCGTTGTGGCAATTGGATAGATGGGCCCGAGGAGGAATCCCACGATGGAGACCGCCACCGCACCGCCGACCACGTTTGGGATCTGCCACGTGAGGATCTGGAAAACGAGAGCGCCTAAGGTCAGGCCTGCGGCGAAGCGCTTCTCGCCCAGGCGCGATGCGAAGTGCGTCAATGTGAGGCGACCGAGGGTGATTCCGGCCCAGAAACCGGCGGTTACGTAGCCTACTTTGGCTGGATCGCCGCCTTGGTTGATGAGGTATGTAATGATCCAGCCGGATTCGCTGACTTCGGCGCCTTGGTAGGAGAAGATGAAGAGGGCGCCGATGAGGGTTGTGCGGTCTGAGATGGCGCGTTTGAGGAGGTGGAGTTTGCTTGGTTCTGAGCCGCCGTAGCGGGTTGTTGTGTGGCTGTGGGTTTCTTGCAGGCTGTTGGTGTAGCCGTTGATGCCTTCTTTCTCGTAGCCCTGGAAGGCCCAGCCGGCGAAGAAGAAGCAGACGATACGCAGGCCGATGGTTATGAGGAAGAAGCGGGACCAGAGGATGCCGTTGGAGACCATTGCTGTTGCCATGATGGGTGCTACGGTTCCGCCGACGCCGTAGGCGCCGTGGGCGAAGCCTAGGAGGACTGTGGAGTTGGCGAGGTTGGCGCAGAAGACGTTGTTTAGTGCTAGGTTGAGGGCACATCCGAAGCCGAGGAAGAGGTAAGCTACCACGACTGCTGGGAAGGGAGGCGTGCAGACTATGATTACGTAGCCGATGAGCATGATTGTTTCCGAGAGCATGAGGGTCCTTGCGCGGCCTAAGGCGCTGGCTATGGCGTTGCTTGTGGGAGCTGCGAGTATGAACCCAGCGGCGTTTGCGACGAAGATCATGGAGACCACTGCATATCCAATCCCATAGTGATCTTCCATCGAAGGAATCAAGGCACCGTTGACGGCATCGTTGATGCCGTTACCAAAGTAGATCAGACAGGCTGCTAAAACTCTCCATTTGTTCATTGATGGGTACCAGAAGCTTGGGACGATGGCAGTGCCACCATCGCCGACTGGCGAGTGCGGCGGACTTGCTTCGAGTTGGTCGGGTGTTGTTTGTCTTTGATCTCGAGTGCGGACTTCTTGGTGCGTCGCTTTTCCATTAGATGGTTTAGGCGTGCCGCGTTGTTCTTTGGTGAGACCATAATGAGGCAGTTCCAAGGAATCAAGCTCTTCGATTGAAGGGCCTCGCTCGTGAGGTCTGACAGACTTGGGTGGTACAGCGACTGGTTCGTGGGTAACCAAGCCTAGGCCGCCACCAGCTAATGGCGACGCTCGCATGATGGTTTGTGTTGGCAGTCGCCTGAGAAATACAGTTGGTTGTTACGATCGATATGAGATCGTATCAGAATGTTGTTAGAACGGGATTTGAGCTCAACACATGTGAGACAGCAGCGAGATAGCAAAGCACGAGGAAGACGAGAGGCTGTTCTTGGTAGATGGATAAACCCATTCTATTGAATGATGGCCCTTGAAGACGAACATGATCGGGTATACCTGATACAGGACACCGTTGATGTCGGACGAAGCGGCGGTTGTTTCCTAAAGAGGACTTGCCGATGATCATGTTTGTCAGCTTTCGGATTTGCATGCAGATCAGCTCTCGAACCAGACTACCATCGCAAAATGACATGTTGGCAAACATATGATTAGCAAGCTCAATCGATACTTGACGGAGACTTACCTGATGCGTATGTTTGGAATATGGCAAGCATCGCAAAAAAATTAAGCAAAACAGCTAACATTCCAGGCTTGCTTGAAACAATCGCGCCATAGATCCAGCACATGCAAATCATCACCAAATACATCTCATCAGCCATGCAGTTGGGTTAGTGTGCAAATACGCATACGCATACGCATACGCACACAGTCAGCACAGTAGTACGTTCAGCGTTCAGGCCAAACTGGCTCCAGAAACCCACCCATCTCAAAGGACAAGCGCCTGCAGGTCCCTGCACGCTGTGCATCCACAAACGTGTTCGAAGTCGTGCCATCCACAGCATCTAGGCAGTACCAGGAGCCAGTAGCCAGTAGTAGCCAGAAGCAAATCCCGACTCGATACATTCAGGAGCTGACAACGTGCCGACGACACCCCACCAAAGCACATGTACATGTACAGTAACTGCCCACGCACGCAGCTAGGCCACGACGATGCGGCCTCCTGCGCGGCTTGCTGCTCGGTTGCACGTGCAGGATGGTCCGAAGGATGGTGATTGACGTACAGCAGCATGTGATGGGCACTGTGCTTGCTTCTTTGCCGGGCCGGCCACACTGACTGACCGTAAGGCTGAAGAACCAAGCTTGGGGATTGGAGGTCGCAGTTTGGTGTCGTAGGTGGGGGTTTGGTGCTATTGGCCACTTAAAGTGCAGGCGAAAGATGCACATGCGATGGACATTCTAGCCCGGGCGCTTACCTTGCGAGCTTGCGTGCGCGCGCTGGATTTTGTGGGTGTGCATGCTGTGCTGTCTTTTAGTTCTCGTGGGCGTGGGCGTAGATGGCATGGGATGGTGTACCATCTGCGCGCGTAGAGAGATCGCGAGATGCAATCAGTGTAAGTAAGTCATGTGCAAACCCATCATCATCGTAACAGCAGCAGTAGCCTGCCGCCTAAGAACGTGGCCAAATCGCACTGGGCAGCGCACCAAAGCTCGTGACACTCAACCCGCAACCAACGAAAGCCACGAGGCGGACTAACAAAGGCAGTAAGCAAGAAAAACACCTTAGTCTCGGCTTCGCGAACGGAAGAATTCAAAAAAGATGGTGTGTGGTGTAACTAGACTACAACTGGGGAAAACCACCCGACCGTGAAACAAACTTACCGATGGATGGTGGCGACGATCGTGGTTCGCCGGAGCGGGCGCGAAAAGGCGAGGCAGGGCGAAGGCAAAGCACAACGCACATGCTAGCAGGGACTGGGGCTGTTGCGGCGGGAGAGGGATCAACATGGACTTTGTTTGGACGTCGTCTAACGCGTGACTGCAACGGCATGCGAGTACGTAGAGAAGATCCAACTAACAAAATTCCAAAGATCGTACGATGATTCAGAAGGGCGGCGAATGAAGTGGCTTAAAATGTTTGATTGGAAGGGAAATTGTAGTAGTGACTTGGGACTATTGATAATCTAATTAAGCGAAAATGAGTGTATCCTAAAGGTAACCTTGTACCTCCCAAAGCGCGCCGACCTCCGTAGAAGTCTTCCCTCGCCTTGATGCCAAAGCGCCCAAGAACCGTACGCTGAAAAATCAAATATAACGCTGATGGAAAGTGCATATGGGGTATTCTGAAGCAAATAGAGGCCAAGCTCAGACTTTTGTTCCGCCGTTCCGTCCGGTCTCTGCCCGAAGAAATGCAATCTGTGAAAGCGAGAACGCTTGAAACGCAAGATGGGAAAGCGCCGTGGCGTCCGTCCGTCCGTCCGTGGTGTTGCGTGAACCCTTAATATCGTACAGCCGCTGCGCCTTATGTGCCGCGAAATGTGATGTGATGTAATCCTTCCCGTAGGCTGAACTCCGGTGGACTGATGTTGTCCTAAATGATGATGATGTGTATGGTGATAGTGATATGGTGTTGTGTTGTGATGATGTGTGTGGGTGTGGGTCGGGCCCGTGACTCAGACTTGGGCAGCAAGATTCGCGACCTCTGTTTCAAGTCTACTGGTGAGGCGCAGCAAGAATAGGCCCAACGTTGGCGTCGAAGCGCATGCTCCAGAGGCGAATTCCAGTCATGAGCTTTTCAGTGCGTTCGAGCTCACGATCGCGACCGAAGATGGCATCAACGAACTCACATCCGCTGTCTTTGCCCATGGTGACCTTCTTCGCGTCGCGGCTCTCCTTCTTTGCGGCCTTCCACATATAGTTCTCGCAGATCTTGAGAAGCTTGTTGAAACGTTGCCAGAGCCTCTCGCCGGAGTCCAAGAATTCGTCGACTAGGTCACGCGACTTGGTCTGGCGAATGCGTGACATGGTGTCTTCAGCTCGCTTGATCTTGCCGGCAAGCTGGATCAAAAGAAGCCAAAGTTCGCCAGCAATCTCGGTGATTGGGGTTGCAGAGCCAAAGAAGAACACGGCCCAGTCGTAGATCCATTTTCCAAGTGAGTTGGCGTCGAAAACAGAACCTAGAAGAAGAATGGGTTCCTCGGTCGGATCCCAGTTCTTGTAGGAGTAGCCAGCGGGGATGCCAGCGCGACGGGCGTCTTCTTCGGTGGCTTGAGCTGGCGGCTTGCTCGCAGTGCTGGGTCTGGGACGCGGGTGCTGAGCGTAGGTGGGCTTTGAGGCTCCAGACGCGCGACGCGGACGGGGATTGCTCTCTGCTGGAGTGTATATAGGCACCTGACCATGATGACTATGATCAGCTCGTGCCCCGTAGTAGTAACTTTGCTGGCGCTCGTACGGCGGCGGTTGCGTCGGCGATTTCTCATAGCGTGGCAAATACTCGTAATCGTTGTCAACATCGTCGTAGACGTATGGCGACCTCGGGGAAGAGTGGTGCTTGCTGCTCGAATGCCGACGCGGCTTGCGGCCGTCCTTGTCGACTGGCACCCAGTAGCTATACCGGGCGCCAGCATAGTAGCGCTCATAGTCACTTACATAATCGGTGCGGTGCTTGGGCGATGAGTACGCTGAGCTGTAGTAGCCAGGCGAGGAGCGGTCGGGCTCGGCATCATAGTACGACTTGCGCGGTGAAGTCGTGTAGGTGGTGGTGTAAGTCGTGTAGTCCTGGGTTGCGCGCCGAGTGTGTCCCTTGTTCGGCGTGGACGGGTAGGAATACTGCCGAGGCGAGTAGTAGTTGTGTGATTGAGACATGCCAGGCGCAGGCGTGTGAGGTGGAGTTCGGTAGTCCTGGGGC
>Ga0265797_10001851_pt1 | contig 36661 bp, 30 predicted proteins | sample P2T30metagenome_FD_192433 | JGI IMG/M metagenome (GOLD analysis project Ga0265797, IMG submission 192433) | Plant litter microbial communities from East Loma Ridge, Irvine, California - P2 T30 | ecosystem: Environmental > Terrestrial > Plant litter > Unclassified | place: USA: California...
ATACCTGAGGATTGTGCGTGGCGGTCAGGCCGGCCAGCTTGCGGTCCAGGTAGTCGCGCGCGGCGCGCTGAGCGCCCAGCTCCGCTTCGTCGCGGGTGGCATAGTGCTCTTCGGTTGTGAACCGTTCCGGCCCGGTCCCCGCGTGGGGCCGCATTTCGACGGCGCAATGCCACTTGACCTGGCCGCCGGTCGGGTCTTCATATGCTTCGCTGCGGATCGTGTACCCACGGTATTCGTATTCCATCGCCTGCCTCCGTTGCAAAAGCCCATTCTGACATGGCCGCGCCGCGCGATTTGTGGCGTGCCTCGCATATACTGGCAGTCATGAGAATCGCCGCCATCTCCGATATCCACGGCAACCTGGCCGCGCTGGAGGCCGTGCTGGCCGACATCGCGCGCCGCCGCGTCGACGTGGTGGTCAACCTGGGCGATATCCTGTCCGGCCCGTTGCAGCCGCGCGCCACGGCGGCGCGCCTGATGCCGCTGAACTTCCCAACCATTGCCGGCAACCACGAGCGCCAGATGGGCTGCGACCCGGCGCACATGCGGCCCTCGGACCGCTACGCGTACGACGACATGACACCCGACCAGCACGCGTGGATGCGCGCCTTGCCGCCCACCTTGCGCGTCGGCGACGACGTGGTGCTGGTGCACGGCACGCCGGCATCGGACACGGTGCTGTGGCTGGACGGCGTTTCGCCCGCGGGCCGGCATGCGGCCGCGCATGACGACGTGTGCGAGCGCGCCGGTGCCGAGGAGGCCAGCCTGTTCCTGTGTGGTCACACGCATCTGCCGCGCAGCATGCTGCTGGACGATGGCCGGCTGGTCGTCAATCCCGGCAGCGTGGGCCTGCAGGCCTACCGCGACGATTATCCGATTCCCCACAAGATGGAGAACGGCACCCCGCATGCCCGCTACGCCGTGCTGGAACGCACCGGCGCCACGTGGAGCGTCGAGCACATCGCGCTGGCGTACGACTGGCACGGCGCGGCGGCGCTGGCGGAGCGCAACGGCAGGGCCGACTGGGCCCACGCGCTGCGCACGGGCCGCATGCCGTGACGGCTCAGCGGCGGTGGCTGATCTCGATCCGCACGCCGCCGGGCGCCTCCATCCAGAACTGCAGGCAGCCATGGGCGACGAAGGGTGCCGGTGCATCGATGCCGGCCTCGCACAGGCGGCGGTGGACGTCGTGCACGGCCGCGTCGGACGGCTGCAGGAAGCCGATGTGCAAGTCGTCCGGGTAGCGCGGCGCCGCGCTGCGGGTCAGCACCAGCGCGAATCCGTCGTCGTCCCGCAGCAGCGCCATTTCCCCGCCACGCTGGAACAGCTGCGCGAAGCCGAACCCGCGCACGAAGAAATCGGCCGTGGCGGCGACGTCCGGCACGGGCAAGTCGAGATGATTCAGCTGCATGGCACGCTCCTTCACATGCTGGCGCTTCGGTTGTGCTTCAGTATAGGCAATCGGACGGCGGCCCCGTCCCGCCGCCGGTTACCATTGGCCCAACGTCACCGGAGATCGAATATGCGCAAGAGTATCGTTGCCTGCCTGGCCGGCTGCCTGCTGGCCGGCACCGTTCATGCAGGGCAGGACGACGACCCCATCGAACCGGACCGCCCCGACTTCGTCGACTCCAGCAAGGTGGTCGGCAAGGGCCGGGTGCAGCTGGAAGCAGGCTACGCCGTCGAGCGCAATCGCGACGCCGGCGTGCGCGAACGCACGGGCAGCACGCCGGCGCTGCTGCGTATCGGCGTAAGCGATACGCTGGAAGCGCGCGTCGAAACGGAAGGGCGGATGCGTTATCGGGCCGACGGTCCGGATCTCCGCGAGCGGGTGCGCGGCTGGGACGACACGACCATCGGCGTCAAGTGGCGCGTCACGGAAGGCGACCCCGATGCCGGCTGGCGCCGTCCCGCGTTCGGACTCATTGCCGATGCGGCGTTCGATACCGGTTCGTCGTTCTTTCGGGGACAAGGCGTGCGGCCGGGATTGCGCGCCGTGGCCGAATGGGAGCTGCCGCAAGGGTTGTCGCTGGGCGTGATGCCGGGAGTGGTGCGCGACCATGACGACGCAGGCCGGCGCGCCGTCAACGGCGTGTTTGCCGTCTCGCTGGGCAAGGACTGGAGCGAGCGACTGCATACGTTTGTCGAGCTGGCCGCGCCGCGCATCGCCCGCGCGCGCCACGGCGGCACGGAAGCGTCGTTCGATATCGGCGGGGCGTGGGCGCTCACGAAAGACTGCGAGATCGACGCGGCGCTGCAGCGGGGCCTGAACCACCGCACGGCGGACCTGCTGTGGACCGTCGGCCTGTCGATACGCCTGTAACCTTCAGCCCAGCACCTCGGCGCAGACGTCCAGCCACGCCCGCGCCGCATGCGACAGATAGCGCCCGCTCCACACGTGTGCCACCTGCCACGGCAGTTCCGGCTCGACGATGCGCACGGCGTGCAGCTTCTCGTCCGCCAGCCGGTCGACGAACGGCTCGGGCAGCAGCGCCACGCCGATGCCGGCGGACGCCATCTCCACCAGCCAGTCCCACTGGCCGCTCTGCGCGGCCACGTGCGGCGCGAACCCCGCCTGCGTGAAAGCGTGCCGCAAGCTGCGCGTCATGGCGAAATCGTCCGTCAGCAGCACGAGCGGCAGGTCCTTCAGGGCTTTCAGCGGCAGTGTCTTGCGGCCCGCCCGGAACGTGCCCGGCGCCGCCAGCGCCCAGATCGGGTAGGTCGCCACGGGCAGCGTCGCGACGGGCAGAGCCGGGTCCGCCGGCAGCACCGTCATACCCAGTTCCAGCTCGCCCGCCGCTACCAGCCTTTCGGCCTGCTGGCCCGTTTCCTCGCGCAGCACCAGCGCGATGTCCGGGTGGCGTTCGCGGAACGCCTTCAGCGCCGGCGTAAACAGCAGGTTGATCATCGGCGGGATGCCGACCGTCAGCGTGCCGCGCCGCGTGGCCTGGATGTCGCGCACCTCGGCCGCCAGCGTGCGCATCGTCGCCAGCATCTCCTGTCCGCGCGCATACACGACGCGGCCCGTGTCGGTCAGGGTCAGGCGGCGGCCGTCGCGGATCAGTAGCGGCGTGCCCAGTTCCTCTTCCAGCTGGTGCACCATCTTGCTGATCGTCGACTGCGTCACGTGCAGCAGCTCGGCCGCCTGCGTAAAGCTCGACAGGCGGGCGGTTTCGACGAAGTAGCGCAGCGAGCGGATGTCCATGAATTTTGCGAATCGTAAGTCGGAATATTAGTCATATTCTGCATGAAGGCCGGATTTTATACTGGTGCGATCCAATAAGAGAATCCGAGGAGCACACCATGAACCAGGCCCTGTATGAACACCGCATCCGCCGTGCGGACCTGCTGGAGCGCGTGATGACGGCCGATGCCGCCGCGCGCCTGTTCGCGCCCGCCATGACGGTCGGCATGAGCGGCTTCACCCGCGCCGGCGACGCCAAGGCGCTGCCGCGCGCGCTGGTGGAACGGGCCCGCACCGAGCCGCTGGGCCTGACCTTGATCACCGGCGCGTCGCTGGGCAACGACAGCGACGGCCTGATGGCCAACGCGGGCGTCATCGCCCGGCGCCTGCCGTTCCAGGCGGACGCCTCGCTGCGCCGCAAGATCAATTCGGGCGAGGTGCTGTTCATCGACCAGCACCTGTCCGAGACGGCCGAGCAGTTGCGCAGCGGCGCGCTGCCGCCCGTCGATATCGCCGTCATCGAGGCGGCGGCGATCCGCGCCGACGGCGCCATCGTGCCGACCATGGCGGTTGGGAACAGCGCCAGCTTCGTGCAGCAGGCGAAAAAGGTCATCATCGAGCTGAACCTGTCCGCGCCGCTGGCGCTGGAAGGGCTGCACGACATCTACCTGCCGCGCCCGCGTCCCGAGCGCGCGCCGATTCCTTTGACATCGCCCGGCCAGCGCATCGGCACCACGGCCATTGCCATCGACCCGGACCGCATTGCGGCCATCGTCGTGACCGACAGCCCGGACAGCCCGTCGAACGTGCTGCCACCGGACGCCGAAACGGATGCCATCGCCCGCCACGTCGTGGCGTTTCTGGAAGGGGAGGTGGCGGCGGGGCGCATGGGACCGCAGTTGTTGCCGCTGCAGGCCGGCATCGGGACGATCGCCAATGCGGTGCTGCATGGATTGTCGCAGTCATCGTTCCGCGACCTGACGATGTATTCGGAAGTGCTGCAGGATTCCGCCATCGCGCTACTCGATTCGGGCCACCTGGCGCTGGCGTCGGCATCGTCGATCACGCTGTCGGCGCCGGTGCACGAACAGTTCATCCACAATATCGAGCGTTATCGCGATCGTATCGTGCTGCGCCCGCAGGAAATCAGCAATCATCCGGAAATCGTGCGCCGCCTGGGCATTATCGGCATGAACACGGCGCTGGAATTCGATATTTACGGTAACGTGAATTCCACCCATGTGGGCGGCACGCATATGATGAACGGCATCGGCGGCTCGGGCGACTTCGCCCGCAACGGCGAGCTGGCGATTTTCGTCAGCAAATCGGCGGCGAAGAACGGCGCCATTTCCAGCGTCGTGCCGATGGTGGCGCACGTGGATCACACGGAGCACGACGTCGATGTGCTGGTGACGGAATGGGGCCTGGCCGACCTGCGCGGCCTGGCGCCGCGCGAACGGGCACCATTGATCATCGAGCGCTGCACCCACCCCGATTTCCGCCCGGCGCTGCGCGAATATTACGAGCGCGCGCTGCTGCGCGGCGGCCAGACGCCGCACGTGCTGGAAGAGGCGCTGGCGTGGCATGAGCGGTATCGGGCGGCTGGCACGATGCGGACGGACTGACCGTCAAGAAAGTCCGGGGCAGTCCGGAAGTTTGCCTGCGTCACCCGGAGCGTAGTTTGGAATTAGAAATAGTTTTTCTAATATCCTTGTGGCATTATTTCCCCTTGTTAAGGGAGCGCTGTCCGCGTTCCGCCCATCGCAAGGAGAGAAAATGACCCCCACCCGCCATCAAACCGCTCCGGCAGTCTCCCGCACGGAGGCAGCGTGACGACGCCGACACAGACAGCGGCCAGCGTCGCGTTTGCCAATGACGGCGGCGCCAGCCTTACGGATTTCGTCACGAACTCCGCGGCCCAGCATCTCTCGGGGACATTGACCGGCCCACTGGGTGCCGGCGACGTGGTGGAAGTGTCGTTCAACAATGGCACTGACTGGACCACCTTGCATAGCGTCAGCGGCAGCGCGTTTTCGCTGGCGGGGATCCTGCTGACGGGCAGTGGCACGCTGGTCGTGCGGGTATCCGATGCCGACGGCAATCATGGCGCCGCATGGTCGCATGCCTATACGCTCGACATCGCGGCGCCCATGGCCGCCGTGTTGTCCCACGCGACGTTGTCGAACCCCGCCGCCGGGGCGTCGCTGACCGTCACCGTCATCTACGGCGACAGCGGCACCGGCGTCGACCTGGCAACGTTCGGCACCGGCAATATCAGTGTGACGGGCCCCTCCGGCGCGCTGGCGGTGTTGGATTTCAGCGCCAGCGGCGCCACGGTGACATACACCGTCGCGGCCCCCGGTGGCGCGTGGGACAGCACCGACGCCGGCACCTATACGGTCGGCATCAACGCCGCCGTACGCGACATCGCGGGCAATGCCGTTGCCGCCAGCGCCAGCGCGGGCACGATCGACGTGATCTATGGCCCGCCCGCCGTGAGCATGTTGAGGCTGTCCAGCGATACCGGCTTCAGTGGCACAGACTTCATCACCAGGAATGCGGCGCAGACCATCAGCGCCACGCTGAGTGCGCCGCTGGACCCCGGCACCGTGCTGTGGGGCTCGCTCGACAATGGCGCGACGTGGGCCGACATCAGCAGCAAGGTCTCGGGCACGCTGGTCACATGGCGCGACGTCACCCTGCCCGGCAGCGGGACAATCATCCTCAAGACCATCGGCAGCGACAGTACCGTCGGCACGCCGGCGAGCCACGACTACAAGGTCGAAACCACTGCGCCAACAGCCACGCTGACGCTGTCCGATCCCCTGTTGTTGCCGGGTGAAACGGCGCAACTGCAGATCCGTTTCAGCGAACCCGTCGTGGGAGTCGACCTTGCAGACATGCGCTTCCCCGGCGGTAAGCTGAGTGGCCTGACGCCCACCGATAACGGCGCGACATGGAACGCGACGTTTACCCCGACCGCCAATCTCGCCACTGTCGGCAACCACATCACGCTCGACCTGAGCGGCGTCATGGATATCGCCGGCAACGGAGGAAGCGGCGTGGTGCAATCGGACGCTTATGCCGTGCAGACCGTCGCACCCGCGGTGCCGGCCGCGCCGCCGCCACCGCCAGCGGACATCCGCTTCACCGGCGGCGCGACGGACGATGTCTTGGCCGGCGGCGGCGGCAACGACACGATTGCCGGCGGCGGGGGGAATGACACGGTCCTCGGCGGTGCCGGTAACGACCTGCTGGCGGGTGGCCGCACCGACACTGGCGCATGGCGCTTCGTGCTTGCCGCCGACGGCACGCTGGACGCGGTGCTGTCCACCGGCGGCGCCAGCCAGACGCTGACGGCCGCGCAGCTGGATGCCACCGCACCCGATCTCGCGTTCCTGGCAGCACCAGCGGCCACGCTGCAGGATGTGGCACTGCTGTACGAGGCCGCGTTCGGCCGCGTGCCGGACATCGGCGGACTGAACTTCTGGACCGCTTCCAGCGGCTCGCCGGCGGGCATCGCGCGCGGGATGCTGGCATCGGCCGAGTGGGGCACGACCGGCATGGACGCGTTGTCCGACATGGATTTCGTGGCGCAGCTGTACGAAAAGGTATTGGGCCGCAGCGGCGACAGCGACGGTGTGCGCTACTGGGTTGACCGCCTGGCGACCGATGCGGTGGCGCGCGCCGACGTACTGCTGGCCTTCGCGACCAGCACCGAGCACGTCCGTCAATATGCCGACGGCATCGCGCTGGCTGTTCCGACCGTGCCGGGGCAGGCCGGCTGGATCGCCGGCAGCGGCGACGACCGGCTGGAAGGCGGTCAAGGCAACGACACGCTGGTGGGTGGCGACGGCACCGATACGGCCGTCTTCGGCGGCAGGATGGCGGATTACCGCCTGCACATCGGCGCCGATGGCCACCTTGCCTTGAGCGCCGGCGGCGAGACCGATACGCTGGTCGGCATCGAACGCCTGCAGTTCGCCGACGGCGCGCAGGATCTGTCCTTCCTGGGCGATGCGCGCATCGGCACGCTGGGGTTGCTGTACGAGGCCGTGCTGGACCGCGGCGCCGACGTGCCGGGCATCGCCTGGTGGGCCGGGCAGGACGGCACGGCGCAGCAGCTGGCGGCGGGGTTTGTTGCCTCGGCGGAGTTCGGTGCCCGCTACGGCGCGTTGTCGGACGCGGCGTTCGTCACGGCGCTGTATGACAACGCGCATCTGGCTGCCAGCGCGGCCGGTGGCCAGCAGGCATGGGTGGACTACCTGCACGACCACAGCCGGGCACAACTGATCGGCGCGTGGATCGAGCAGCCGGAGGTTGCCGCGATCGTGAATGCGCTACACGGCGGGTGACGATGGGAGAAGTCCAGCTCTTCCATTGGTAATAGCTATTGATGCGATTGGATCAATTAGCTTTGTCAATTTTCGATGGGACCGTAGAATTGCTCTACGTTCACATCACAGAGGAGCAAGCCCCATGAGCCAGCAGATCACCACAGCGTCCGGTATTCCCGTCGCCGACAACCAGAATTCCGCCAGCGCCGGCTCCCGGGGGCCGCTGCTGCTGCAGGACTTCCATCTGATCGAAAAACTGCAGCACTTCAACCGCGAGCGCATTCCTGAGCGCGTGGTGCACGCCAAGGGTTCGGGCGCGTACGGCAAGTTCACCGTCACGCACGACATCAGCCGCTACACGAAGGCGAAGCTGTTCTCGGCCATCGGCAAGGAAACGGAAACGTTCCTGCGCTTCTCCACGGTGGGCGGCGAGAAGGGCAGCGCGGACACGGAACGCGATCCGCGCGGCTTTGCCGTACGTTTCTACACGGAAGAGGGCAACTGGGACCTCGTCGGCAACAACACGCCCGTCTTCTTCATCAAGGACGGCATCAAGTTCCCCGACTTCATCCACACGCAAAAGCGCCTGGCGCAGTCGAACCTGAAGTCGCCGACCGCGATGTTCGACTTCTGGAGCCGCGCTCCCGAGTCGCTGCACCAGGTGACGACGCTGTTCTCCAGCCGCGGCACGCCGGACGGCTACCGCCACATGGACGGTTTCGGTTCCCACACCTTCAGCCTGATCAACGACGCCGGCGAGCGCGTCTACGTCAAATGGCACTTCAAGACGCAGCAGGGCATCAGGAACCTGACGGCGGCCGATGCGACGCGCCTGGCGGGCGAAGACCCGGACTACGCGCAGCGTGACCTGTTCAACGCGATCGCCGCCGGCGACTTCCCGCGCTGGACCGTGTTCGTGCAGACGGCAACGGAAGCGGAACTGGCGGCGTGGGAGCAACGCACCGGCTGGAACCCGTTCGACCTGACCAAGGTCTGGCCGCATGGCGACTTCCCGCTGCAGCAGGTGGGCGTGCTGGAACTGAACCGCAATCCGCTGAACTATCACGCGGAAGTGGAGCAGGCTGCACTGTCGCCGGCCAATGTCGTGCCGGGCATGGGCTACTCGCCCGACAAGATGCTGCAGGCGCGCCTGTTCGCCTACCACGACGCGCAGCTGTACCGCGTCGGCACCAACCACCAGCACCTGCCCGTGAACGCGCCACGCTGCCCGTTCCACAACCAGCAGCGTGACGGCGCAATGGCGCTGGCCAACGGCGGCGCGGACCAGAACTACGCGACGGTCGAAGCTGCCGGCACCAATCCGCAAGGCCTCGGCCACGGCGAACCTGCCATGCCGGTCAACGGCCCCGCGGCCCGCTACGACGGCCGCGGCGTCGAGGACGACTACACGCAGGCAGGCAACCTGTTCCGCCTGCTGCCGGCCGACGAAAAACAGGCGCTGTTCGACAACATTGCCGGTCCGCTGTCGCAGGTGCCGGACGAAATCGTGTTCCGTCAGCTGGGCCACTTCGACAAGGCCGATGCCGCCTACGGCGCCGGCGTGCGCGCCGCGCTGAAAGCCCGCGGCCGCAACATCGACTGAAAACGAAACCGGTAACAGCCGCCGGTTTGAAAACCCGGGACAGACCCCTGTTTTGAAGAAATGATTTCCTCAAAACCCGGGTCTGTCCCGGGTTTTGCTTTAACCCGGCAAACCGAGGACAATAGCGGCATCGGTTTTCCCATGGAACAGAGAACAATGACAATCAAAATCAGCCAGAACTTCGATTCCGGCGCCATCGAGGTAGTGCACGCGGCGGACCCCGCCAACATCGAACTGAAGCTGCGCAGCGATTCGCATGCCGATATCCACCAGTGGTTCCACTTCCGCGTGCAGGGCGCGCGCGGTCAGGCGCTGGCGCTGCGCTTCACCAATGCGGGCCAGGCCACGTATGCCAAGGGCTTCGAGGACTACAACGCCTGCGCCAGCTACGATGGCGAGAACTGGTTCCGCGTGCCGACGTCGTTCGACGGCCAGGTCATGACGATCCGCCACACGCCCGACCTGGACAGCGTCTACTACGCCTACTTCGAGCCGTATTCGTGGGAACGCCACCTGCGCCTGCTGGGCGAAGTGGCCGAGAACCCGATCGCGCGCGTACTGGACCTGGGGTCGACCGTCGATGGCCGCGACATGAACCTCGTCACCATCGGCAACCCGCAAGCGGAAAAGAAGATCTGGTTCATCGCGCGCCAGCATCCGGGCGAATCGATGGCCGAATGGTTTGTCGAGGGCTTGATCGACGCGCTGCTGGACGATGCGAACCCGATCGCCCGCAAGCTGCTGCAGCGCTGCGTGTTCCACATCGTGCCGAACATGAATCCGGACGGCTCCGTGCGCGGCAACCTGCGCACCAACGCGGCGGGTGCGAACCTGAATCGCGAGTGGATGACGCCGAGCGTCGAGCGTTCGCCGGAGGTGCTGTGCGTGAAGGAGAAGCTCCACGCGACGGGCGTCGACATGTTCTTCGACATCCACGGCGACGAAGCGCTGCCGTACAACTTCGTGGCCGGTAACGAGATGCTGGAAAAATTCACGCCGGCGCAGGCCGCCGCGCAAAAGGCGTTCATCGACCGCTACAAGAACGCCAGCCCGGACTTCCAGGACAAGGTCGGCTACCTGGCCAGCAAGTACAAGGAAGACATGCTGACCCTCGCGTCGAAATACGTCGGCCACCACTTCGGCTGCCTGGCGCTGACCTTGGAGATGCCGTTCAAGGACAACGCCGACCTGCCGGCGCCGCACGTGGGTTGGAACGGTGCCCGCAGCGCGGCGCTGGGCGCGGCGATCCTGCAGCCGATCCTGCTGTCGCTGGACGACTGACATGGGCGTCGAGATCGAACACAAGTTCCTCGTCAAGGGGGACGGCTGGCGCCGGCAGGGCCAGCCCGTGCTGATCCGCCAGGGCTACCTGTCGTCGCATCCCGAGCGCGTGGTGCGCGTGCGCATCTATGGCGACGAGGCTTTCATGACGATCAAGAGCAAGATGCGCGGCATGTCGCGCGGCGAGTGGGAGTATCCGCTGCCGCTGCCCGATGCGCGGGATTTTCTCGACCGGCTGTGCGAGCAGCCGATCATCGAGAAGTACCGTCGTCGCATCGAGTTTGGCGGGTTCACCTGGGAGGTCGACGAGTTCCTGGGCGTGAACGCAGGACTCGTCGTGGCCGAGATCGAGGTGCCTTCGGAAGACCAGGCGTTCGAGCGCCCGGACTGGGTTGGCGACGAGGTGACGGACGATCCCCGTTATCTGAACTCCAACCTGATCGCCCATCCTTTCTCGGCCTGGTAGCCGGCCAATCCTTCATGCTGTAACCCGTCAGTCCCGGCTTCTCGTTCCCGAGCGAGCCGTGGGCTGACGCGTCCTTTTGTCCATGCGCAATGGTTTGTAGGCGCTGTCCCACCCGTCCGTGCAGTGCGCGCTGATGGGGGAGTGCGGCGACCGGAAGTAAGCTTCACTTCCGCGGTCGAATCGGACCGTACCGCCTGCACTCAACCATTATCAGGAGTCTACAATGCGCAAATCGATGATCGCAGCAGCAGTCCTCGCAACTGTCACCAGCTTCGCCTTTGCCCAGAGCGGCACCGGCACGGGCACGGGCACCACGACTGGCGGCACTTCCGCCACCGGTATGCAAAGCGGCTCCGACCAGGACGCCACCGGCACGGGTTCGGCACGCGACAAGCAGACCGGCAAGCATTCCAAGTCGAAGTCGAAGAAGCATTCGGGCAGCTCGGGTAACGCTTCGGGTACCTCGGGCACGGGCGGCATGTCGGGCTCCGACAGCACGTCGGGCACGTCGTCGGGCAGCGCTTCCGGCACCTCCGGCGCCTCCGGCAGCACGTCGGGCACCGGCGCCTCCAGCACTTCGGGTACGACCAATATGTCGAACTCGGGTGCAACCGACAAGGCCGGCAGCAACAGCAGCAACTCCGGCACGTCGAGCTCGGGCAATACCGGTTCCAAGCGCTGATTCCCACGCAGCGATGACGACAGCGTCATCGCTGCGAGCATGATCCTGCCTTCACGGGCCCCCACCGCCAGCGGCGGTGCCGGGGCCCGTCCTCTTTCGGTCGCGGCTGGCTAGTCGTCGATATTCCTCTCGAACACCTTGTATTCCGCCTTCGCAATTGCCGTAGGACACATCCCACTCACGCGAGCTCAGTGCGCCTATGCAATGTCATGGTAGCGAAGCATATTCTGTATCCAGGCCTGAAGAAAAACAGGCAGCAAAACAGATCAATGAAGGTCGACAATAAGGAGATGATCATGCGCGTTTCACCATTCACAGCGGCATCCGCCACGGCAGCATTCCTGATCACCATTGTTGCCGGTGCGGGTCAGGCGCAGACGGCCATGGACGCGCTGAAGAATAAACCCGGCAGCGTCGGCCTGCAGCCGACGCAGGCCAACAGCACCAGTAGCGAGAGCATGTCCACGAGCGATCGCAAGGCGCGCAAGGACGCGGCAAAGAGCAGCGCGCCGCGGTCGCTGAACGCCACCGGCAATGCCGACAGCAAAAACGGTGGCGCCAGCGGCGACTCTGGCGCGGCAGGCGAAACGGGCAGCTCGAAACCGGCACACTCGGCGCTGGGCGGCACCGCGCAGCGTGCGGGCAACGACAGCAGCTCGGCAGCCGACACATCCGGCCAGGGCTCGGCGAAAGCCAACAGCCGCAATTCCAACAACAGCAACGGCACGCAAGGCCGCAGCAATATGACGCATTGATAAAAACCGGTGACAGACACCATTTTCCGAAAATGGTGTCTGTCACCGGTTTTCTGCCAATGACCAAAAAAAAACCTCGCTGCGGCGAGGTTTTTTTATGCGTACGACCGATTAATGGAAGTGCTCGGTCCCGGCCGGTGCGTCTTCCGGCATTTCGGCATGCACCAGCTCGCCGGATGGGTCGGCAAACAGCGGTGCGCCGCAGTCGTCGCAATACTCGGCGACATAGCGTTCGCCCAGCTTCTTGACGACGGAAACGCCGGCCGCGTTCAGGTGCTCGACGATCTCCTCGACGGGCGTACGCGGCTGCAGCAGGTTGGCCAGGCCGCCGGCCAGCGGACCTTCCGGCGGCGTGCCTTCCTCGTCTTCCTGGCCGTACAGCGGCCAGACGACACCGTAGATGACGTCGCTGTCCGAGCGGCGGGTGAACGCCACGCGGTACTCGTCGATCTGACCATCGGCCGCTTCCTCGCCGAAACCGGCGATCACGGCGCGCAGTTCGGACGCTTCGCATGCCAGCGTGTGCGTCAGGTAGTGCACGGCCGCGCGGATCGACACGGGGCGGATCAGCTTGTCCGCCTCGCGGCACGCCATGTAATACGCTTCCGGCAGCAGCAGTTCGATGCCGCAGCCGGGCAGCAGGCGTGCCACCGTCGGCTGCGCCTGCGTGCGCCAGGCTTCCAGCGCGTTGCGGCGCTCGTCCGCCTGATGCAGGTGGGCGCCCGGCATCTGCCAGCGGAACAGCGGTCCGCCGGCGGGTGCGACGATGGCGGCGATCAGGTAACGCGTGTCGGCCAGGAACGGCGCCGTTTCGGGCGGCTTCACGTCCGACTTGACGGCCACACCCTTGACGGCCGCTTGCGCCAGCTTGTGCATCTTGGCATACGTGTCCGCATGCGTGCGCGGCAGCTGGTCGATCGAATACAGGTTCGACGCCATCGCCAGTTTCGTGCCGTCGGCCAGCAGGTGCGCGGAGAAATGGGCCGACAGCGTATTCAGGATATCGGCGGGAATCGCGCCGGAAGCGATGGAGTAGCGGGTCCAGGCGAGGATCGGCGCGGCCACCAGCAGCACGTCGTACTGGATCGTTGCGCCGTCGCTGTCGACGCTGATGCAGGCCGACTCGCTGACGGCTTCCACGCTGTCCATCAGCACGTCGTACGCGCTCAGGTCGACGGAGAACAGGCCGTTCAGGGCGGCATCGACGGTGTCCTGGTGGCCCGTCTTCAGCAGCTTATGCAGCTGCGTGTCGAGGGCGCGCTCCCAGCTGCGCTCCTCGAGCCGGCTGCCGGACTGACCGACGGCCTGGGCAAGAGTGGAAAGGCGCTGGCTGTCGGCGGACAATTTGGTGGATGAATCTTTGGATGGGCGACGCATAGCGCTTGAGAATCTCTGTCAGTGTAAAAATCTTATCAGGCGTATTGTAGTTGATTCGGTGGGCCTCTGTGACCGAACGGGGATTGGGGACGGCTGCCGGTGTCCAGATGATAACTTACCCGACAATAAAGTCATTGCGCAAATGAAAAAATGCCGGGCGGACCCGGCATTTGGTTTTGATGCGGCTGCAAAGCCGGGGCAAGGCCCCGGCAATGATTTACGCAGCCAGCAGCTGACGCAGCACGAACGGCAGGATGCCGCCATGCTTGTAGTAGTCCACTTCGATCGGCGTGTCGATGCGCAGCAGGACCTTGACATCCTGACGGCTGCCGTCTTCGCGCTTGATCACCAGTGTGACGATCTGCTGTGGCTTGATGTCGCCTTCCAGGCCCACCAGGTCGTACGTTTCCTTGCCGGTGATGCCCAGCGATTCGACGCTGTCGTTGCCGATGAACTGCAGCGGCAGCACGCCCATGCCGACCAGGTTGGAACGGTGGATACGCTCGAACGAACGCACCAGCACGGCCTTCACGCCCAGCAGCTGGGTGCCCTTGGCGGCCCAGTCGCGCGACGACCCGGTGCCGTACTCTTCGCCGCCGAAGATCATCGTCGGCGTGCCTTCATTGACGTATTTCATGGCCGCGTCGTAGATCGACATCTGTTCGCCGGACGGCTGGTGGATCGTGATGCCGCCTTCGACCGCGGAACCGTCAGCTTTTGCCGGGATCATCTTGTTCTTGATGCGGACGTTGGCGAACGTGCCGCGCATCATGATCTCGTGGTTGCCGCGACGCGAGCCGTACGAGTTGAAGTCGGCCTTCATGACGCCGTTTTCCTTCAGCCATTTACCCGCTGGGCCGTCTTCCTTGATGGAGCCGGCAGGGGAGATGTGGTCGGTCGTGATGGAATCGCCGAACACGCCCAGCGCGCGCGCGTTGCTGATGCCGGTGGCGGCCGCTTTCGGCGTCATCTCGAAGCCGTCGAAGAACGGCGGCTCGGCGATGTACGTCGAGTCAGGCCAGTTGTAGACCTGGCCTTCGGTCGACGACACGTTTTCCCACAGCTTGCCAGGGTTACCCTTGACCTGCGCGTAGTTCTCCTTGAAGACCTTGGAGTTCATCGCGAATTTCATCAGCTTGTTGATCTCTTCCGAGGTCGGCCAGATATCGCCCAGGTAGATGTCGCGGCCGTTCGTGCCCTTGCCGACCGGTTCGGTCATCAGGTCGCGCGTGATGTTGCCGGCGATGGCGTAGGCCACGACCAGCGGTGGCGACGCCAGGAAGTTCGAGCGGATGTTCGGGTGAATACGCGCTTCGAAGTTACGGTTACCGGACAGCACGGCGGCGGCCACGATATCGTTGGTGGTGATGGCGGCGTTCAGTTCCGGCGTCAGGTCGCCCGCGTTACCGATACACGTCGTGCAGCCGTAAGCCGTCACGCCGAAGCCCAGCTTTTCCAGGTACGGCAGCAGGCCGGCGGCGGTCAGGTATTCCGTCACGACGCGCGAGCCAGGGGCCAGCGAGGTCTTGATGTGCGGTGCCACGGTCAGGCCGGCTTCGACAGCCTTCTTGGCCAGCAGGCCGGCGGCCAGCAGCACGGACGGGTTCGAGGTGTTCGTGCACGAGGTGATGGCGGCGATCAGGATGTCGCCGTTCTTCACCTGCACGTTGTTGGTCGTTTCGTACGTCGTGTTCAGGTCCATCGGGTTCTTGTTGAAGCCGTTCTGCGTGGTCGGCTTCGAGAACAGGTCGGTAAACGTCGCCTTGACGTTACCGATTTCGATACGGTCCTGTGGACGCTTCGGACCGGCCAGCGATGGCGTGACCGATGCCAGGTCCAGGTGCAGCTCACGGGTGAAGTCGATCTCGCCCGCTTTCGGCACGCCGTACATGCCCTGCGCCTTGAAGTAGGCCTGGAACGCGTCGATCTCGGCCTTGGTGCGGCCCGTGCCTTCGAAGTAGTCGATGGTCTTGTCGTCGACCGGGAAGAAGCCCATCGTGGCGCCGTATTCCGGTGCCATGTTGGCGATCGTGGCGCGGTCGGTCACGGTCAGCGATTCGGTGCCTTCGCCGAAGAACTCGACAAACTTGCCGACGACCTTTTCTTTACGCAGCATTTCCGTGATCGTCAGCACCAGGTCGGTTGCCGTGCAGCCTTCGCGCAGCTTGCCGGTCAGGTTGACGCCGATGACGTCCGGGGTCAGGAAGTACACGGGCTGGCCCAGCATGCCGGCTTCCGCCTCGATGCCGCCCACGCCCCAGCCGACGACGCCGATGCCGTTGATCATCGTCGTGTGCGAGTCGGTGCCGACCAGCGAGTCAGGGTAGTACACGCCGCCATTGTTGTGCACGCCGCGTGCCAGGTATTCCAGGTTGACCTGGTGGACGATGCCGAAGCCCGGTGGCACGACGCCGAACGTGTCGAACGCCTGCATGCCCCACTTCATGAACTGGTAGCGCTCGTTGTTGCGCGAGAATTCCAGCTTCATGTTCAGGTCCAGCGCCTTCGGCTCGCGGAAGTGGTCGATCGTCACGGAGTGGTCGACGACCAGGTCGACGGGCACCAGCGGCTCGATCTTCTTCGGATTGGCACCCATCTTGTAGGCAACGTTGCGCATCGCGGCCAGGTCGGCCAGCAGCGGCACGCCGGTGAAATCCTGCAGCACGACGCGGGCGACGACAAACGGGATCTCGTCGGTACGGTCGGCGGTGGCAGCCCAGTTGGCAACCTGCTTCACATGCTCTTCGGTGACCTTCTTGCCGTCGCAGTTACGCAGCACGGACTCCAGCACCACGCGGATCGACACTGGCAGGCGCGAGATTTTGGCGCCCAGCGCCTGTTCCAGCGCGGGCAGCGAATACAGCTTGCCCTTTGTCTTGCCCGAAATCGGGAAATCCTTGAGCGTGTTGAATGTGTTGTGGGGCATAACCTCTCCTTCGGGTGGATATCTTCGGCACCCCCGTCGCCACGGTTGGGTTGCCGTCATTTGTGAAACTACGGTGGTGCTATTCGTTCAGTGCGCGCCGTGGGCAGCGGGCTGCGCTGCCGGCTGCGAGGCCGGCTGCAATGCCGCCGGCTGAGATGTCGGCTGTGAGACCGGCACGGCCGGCGTTGCCGCCGCATTGTTGACCTGCGTGTCGGGCACGGGCGCCGGCTGCGGCTTGCTCTGCTCGTCGTTCTTGCACTCGTTGGCCAGCTGGCGGTTCTGCTTCGAATCGAGCAGCATCGCCTTGGCGGGGATGCCGATCCAGATCAGACCGTACATCTTGTTCTCGAAGCGCTGTGCGCCCGTCGTCGTTGCCACGCGTGTCAGGCGGTGCAGGCGCTTCTTCCAGCGCAGGGCGATATGGCCGTCGTCGGTCGCGTTCTGGTAGATCGTGACCTTGTTGCCCAGCTCGCAGTTAAAGTCCTGCACGGCGGTATCGGCGATATCGGGCTCGTCGGCCTCGGGATCGGCTTCCTTCGGTGCGGCGACAGGCTTGGCCTTGGCGCCTTTCGCCTTGGCGGCCTTCGGTTTGGCCGTTTTTTCGGCCTCGGCTTTCGTTTTTGCGGGCTCGGCTGCGATAGCGCTCGCAGCGGTGGTGGCGAGGGCCAGCGCAAACGCGGCGGCGATCAGTTTGGAAATGGGCATTACTTGGTTTCCGTTGCGGTTGGTTTCGGGTCCAGCAGCGCCGCCGCCGTTTCCGGCAGCGTCAGGCCCGCCAGGCGGGCGCGCTGCAAAACCGTCCAATAGTATCGGTAGCTGGCGCGGTCGTGCAAGCGGCCGTGCTGGTTGATCGGACCCCACTGTGTCTTCTGCGCCTCGTGCAGGATCGCGGCAGCCTCGTTGACTTCCGACAGGCGCGGCGTGAATGCCTTGACGATGGGCTTGATCTGGCTGGGATGGATGCTCCACATCCGCGTAAAGCCGAACTCGGCGGCGGCGCGCTGGGCATCCGTCGCCACGACGGCCGAGTCCTTGATTTCCGTCGTCACGTTGTGCGACGGCACCTTGCCATACGCGTGGCACGCGGCGGCGATCTCCAGCTTGGCGCGCACCACCAGCGGGTGCACGAACTGGTTCGGCGTGCGCATCGCGTTGGCGGGAATGGCGCCGTAATGGCTGGAGACGAAATCCATGATGCCGAATGACAGGCACTCGACCTGGGGCAGGGCGGCGATGGCGAACACGCCGCGCAGCGCGCCGTGCGTTTCGATCAGCACGTGCACCGGCAGGTTCTTGCGGCCGGCCTTGTGGGCATGGACGTTGATCGTTTCGATGGCGCGCATGACGTCCTGCACGCTGTCGGGCTTCGGCAGCACGATGTAGGCCACGTTGTGGGCGGCGCCGCCGACGATGATCTCGACGTCGCGCTCGAAGTGCGGGCTGGACACGTCGTGGACGCGCGCGCCGATGCGTTTGTGGACATTGCCGGCGTCGTTCAGCAGCTCGGCCACGAGGCGCGCATGCGCTTCCTCATTGCCGGCGGCGGCGCCATCCTCGCAGTCGAACGTGATGTCGAATACGGGGCCAAGCTCTTGTTGCAGGGCCATCGATTTGCGCATCAGCTTTTCCGAACCCGCGTAGTGGTCGCAGGCTGGCAGAAGCAGCGGCTGGCGTTCGCCCTGGAATAAAACCTCGGATGGGTGCATCGTCTGGGTGTGTTGAATGTGTGGTAACTGCGTGGTCCGGAGACGATAACGCCGCGCGGCCCGGGGGCAGCGCGGCGAACGTTACGGGACGGCTCGTCCCGCAGCGAAGAGAATTACGGCAGCAGGTGCTTGACGCCTTCGCGCTCTTCGGTCAGTTCCTTCAGCGTCAGGTTGATGCGTTCCTGCGAGAATTCGTCGATTTCCAGGCCCTGGACGATCTTGTATTCGCCGTTCTCGGTCGTGACCGGGAAGCCGAACATGATGCCTTCAGGGATGCCGTACGAACCGTCCGACGGCACGCCCATCGTGGTCCACTTGCCGTTGGTGCCCAGCACCCAGTCGCGCACGTGGTCGATGGCCGCGTTGGCAGCCGACGCCGCCGACGACAGGCCGCGAGCTTCGATGATGGCCGCGCCGCGCTTGCCGACGGTCGGCAGGAACGTGTTGGCGTTCCATTCCTGGTCGTTGATCATGTCTTTGATCGACTTGCCGCCCACGGTAGCGAAACGGTAGTCGGCGTACATCGTTGGCGAGTGGTTGCCCCACACGGTCAGCTTTTCGATGTCTTTCACCTGGGTGCCGGTCTTGGCAGCCACTTGCGACAGGGCGCGGTTGTGGTCCAGGCGCAGCATCGCGGTGAAGTTCTTGGCCGGCAACGACGGTGCCGATTTCATGGCGATGTAGGCGTTGGTGTTGGCAGGGTTGCCGACCACCAGCACCTTGACGTTGCGCGAAGCGACGGCGTCCAGCGCCTTGCCCTGTACCGTGAAGATCTGCGCGTTCGCTTCCAGCAGGTCCTTGCGTTCCATGCCTGGGCCACGTGGACGGGCACCGACCAGCAGGGCCACGTCGGCATCCTTGAAGGCGGTCATCGGGTCGCTGTGCGCGGTCATGCCGGCCAGCAGCGGGAATGCGCAGTCGTCGATTTCCATCATGACGCCCTTCAGCGCTTTCTGCGCTTTCTCGTCAGGGATTTCAAGCAGTTGCAGGATGACTGGCTGATCCTTGCCCAGCATGTCGCCGTTGGCGATGCGGAACAGCAGGGAATAGCCGATCTGGCCGGCGGCGCCGGTGACGGCAACACGCATTGGGGTTTTAGCCATGATGAATCTCCAAAGTGGAATAAAAAACGAAGCCGCTTACTGTTACTGTATTGCTGACTGATGTTTTGCCGACGGATGCCGGCTGACGCCACTTGCCGCCGTGCTGCGCTGCGGGGTGCGACGCCGGATTCTCAAAACAGCAATGATACCAAATTCGCCTCCCGGCGCGGCGGCCCTTTCGGCCCCGATTTTCGGGGCACACGGCAGGCGCGAGGAGGCGACTCCATCCATGTTCGTCCTGCGGGAGGGGTCGTGCGGTGCGCCGCGCGGGGCTCTCCAGGAATAACATCGGGGGCGAGTGTAGGCCTCGTTATGCCTTCTGTCAATCATATCTTATGTCTTATATAAGACATATAACTCGGGTGGTTTTACTGGACGGGCAGGGGCTTTTGTGGTGAAATCGCGGTCTATGAATCCCGTCACGCCCACCCAGACCAGTCCAGGCAGCACAGCGGATGCACCGGCTGCGGGCGCAGGATCGGTTACCCCGGCCACCGTGCCCGCCACGCCGGCCGCCTCCGTCGCACCGTCTTCCCCCGCCGCCGTGGCATCGCCCACGTTCTCGCCGCTGTACCAGCAGATCAAGGCGCTGATCACGCAAAGCCTGCAGTCGGGCGAGTGGAAGCCGGGCGAGATGATCCCCAGCGAAGTGGAACTGGCCAACCGCTACAAGGTCAGCCAGGGTACCGTGCGCAAGGCGATCGACGAGCTGGCGGCCGACAACCTCGTCATGCGCCGCCAGGGCAAGGGAACGTTTGTTGCCACGCACCATGAGGCGCGGGCCCATATCCGCTTCCTGCGCCTGCGTCCGGACGAGGGCGTGCCGCATTATCCCGAGAGCCGCTTCCTGGACGTGCGCCGGCTGCGGGCACCGGCGGACGTGGCGCGCCTGCTGGAGCTCAAATCGGGCGACGCCATCATCTATATCAAGCGCGTGCAGTCGTTCGACGGCATCCCCACGATCATCGAGGAGCAATGGCTGCCGGGCGGGCTGTTCAAGGGGCTGACGGCCGAGCGCCTGTCCGAGTACAAGGGGCCGATGTACGGCCTGTTCGAATCCGAATTCGGCACCCGCATGATCCGCGCCGACGAGAAGGTGCGCGCCGTCGTGGCCGGGGCGGACGAGGCGGCGCTGCTGGGCGTCGAACCGGGCACGCCGCTGCTGTCGGCCGAGCGCGTGTCGTTTACCTACGGCGACAAGCCCGTCGAGCTGCGCCGTGGCCTGTATCTGACGACGCGGCATCACTACCAGAACGACCTGAACTAGAGGAGCGCGCCCTGACCCGCGTTCGCCTGGAGCGGCGCAACATAATTTTAGTTATATGTAACAATAGATATTGGTCGAAGCTGGGAAATAGGCGAAAATCGCGGTCTCAGGACTGCAGAGCAGTGCAACAAAGCTGCGCCATCGGGAATTGACTCAACAGCGGTTCATTAAATAGCAAAAAGTAAAAGGGAGGTTTGTCATGTCTGAAGCCGTAAGGGAAGCACCGCGCAAGCAACGGCGAGAAATCCGTAACATTCACGTTACTGAGCTGATCAATTATCGTCAGCCGTTCTCTGCCATTGTGTCCATCATGCACCGCGTGAGCGGCTTCCTGATGTTTGCCCTGCTGCCGTTCATTCTGTATCTGCTGCAGGAAAGCATCCGTTCGGAGATCTCCTTTGCCCACTTCCAGGGCATCGCGTCGCATCCGTTCGCCAAGCTCGTCATCCTGGCGCTGGTCTGGGGTTACATGCACCACTTCTGCGCCGGCATCCGCCACCTGGTGATGGACACGCACGTCGGCCTGGACAAGGATTCGGCCCGCAAGAGCGCCGTTACCGTACTGGTCATTACGTGGGTCGTCGTCATTCTCGTCGCCCTGAAACTGTTCGGAGTGTTCTAAAAAATGAAAAACAATATCGGACCGAAGCGCATCGTCGTGGGCGCGGGCTACGGCCTGGGTGAGTTCCTGGCTCAGCGTGCCACCGCCATTGTGATGGTCGTGTACACCGTCGTGCTGCTGCTGGCTTTCCTGACCGGTAACAATTTCACGTACGAAGGCTGGGCCGGCCTGTTCGCCCAGACGTGGTTCAAGCTGTTTACGCTGGCCACCCTGATCGGCCTGTTCTACCACGCCTGGGTTGGCGTGGTCAGCATCTACCAGGATTACGTCAAGAACATCGCCGTTCGTTTCATCCTGCATACCGCCTCCGCCATCTGGCTGGTGGCTTGCGCCGTCTGGTCGGTGCAGATACTCTGGAGTGTTTAAATCGTGGCAGCTATCAAATCTGCAATTCCTGTCCGCCGCTTCGACGCGGTGATCGTTGGCGCCGGCGGTTCCGGCATGCGCGCTTCCCTGCAACTGGCAGAAGCCGGCCTGAACGTGGCCGTGCTGTCGAAAGTCTTCCCGACCCGTTCCCACACCGTGGCGGCGCAGGGCGGTATCGGCGCCTCGCTGGGCAATATGGCGGAAGACAACTGGTTCTGGCACATGTTCGACACCGTCAAGGGCGGCGACTACCTGGGCGACCAGGATGCCATCGAATTCATGTGCCGCGAAGCGCCGAAGGTCGTCTACGAGCTGGAACACTTCGGCATGCCGTTCGACCGCAACCCTGACGGCACGATTTACCAGCGTCCGTTCGGCGGCCACACCGCGAACTTCGGCGAGAAAGCCGTGCAGCGCGCCTGCGCCGCGGCCGACCGTACCGGCCACGCACTGCTGCACACGCTGTACCAGCGCAATGTGCGCGCGCGCACCCACTTCTTCGTCGAATGGATGGCGCTGGACCTGATCCGTGACGCCGAAGGCGACGTGGTCGGTGTCGTGGCACTGGAAATGGAAACGGGCGAATGCATGATCCTGCAGGCGAAGACGACGATCTTCGCCACGGGCGGTGCCGGCCGTATCTTCGCCGCCTCGACCAATGCGTTCATCAACACCGGCGACGGCATGGGCATGGCGGCACGCGCCGGCCTGCCGCTGCAGGACATGGAATTCTGGCAGTTCCACCCGACCGGCGTGGCCGGCGCGGGCGTGCTGATCACCGAAGGTGTGCGCGGCGAAGGCGGTATCCTGATCAACTCCGAAGGCGAGCGCTTCATGGAACGCTACGCGCCGACCTTGAAGGATCTGGCGCCGCGCGACTTCGTCTCCCGTTCGATGGACCAGGAGATCAAGGAAGGCCGCGGCTGCGGTCCGAACAAGGACCACGTCATGCTGGACCTGCGCCACATCGGCAAGGACACCATCGAGAAGCGCCTGCCGTCGATCCTGGAAATCGGCCACAAGTTCGCCAACGTCGACGCGACCAAGGAACCGATTCCTGTCGTGCCGACGATTCACTACCAGATGGGCGGCATCCCGACCAACATCCACGGCCAGGTCGTCACGCCGGCCGGCGACGGCACGCAGAAGGTCGTCAACGGCCTGTACGCGATCGGCGAATGCGCCTGCGTCTCGGTGCACGGCGCCAACCGGCTGGGCACGAACTCGCTGCTGGACCTGGTGGTCTTCGGCCGCGCGGCCGGCAACCACGTCGTCGCGCAGAAACTGGGCCCGAAAGAGCACAAGGACCTGCCGAAAGACGCCGCCGACTTCGCGATGGACCGCCTGAACCGCCTGGAAACCTCCACGGGCAGCGAAAAAGTGCAGGGCGTCGCCAACGACATCCGCGCCACGATGCAGAAATACTGCGGCGTGTTCCGTACCGACGACCTGCTGACGCAGGGCCAGAAAGAGATCATGGTGCTCGACGAGCGCCGCAAGCACGTCTCGTTCAAGGACAAGTCGAAGGTGTTCAACACCGCCCGCGTGGAAGCGCTGGAACTGGACAACCTGATCGAGACGGCCAAGGCCACGATCACGTCCGCCGTCGCCCGCAAGGAATCGCGCGGCGCCCACGCGCACAGCGATTTCCCGCAACGCGACGACGAAAACTGGATGAAGCACACGCTGTGGTTCTCCAATGGCAACCGCCTGGAGTACAAGCCGGTCGTCACCAAACCGTTGACGGTGGAAACCTTCAAGCCAAAAGCACGTACTTTCTAAGCAAGGGCCTCACATAAAATGGCACGCACTCTCAAATTCAAGATTTACCGCTACGATCCGGACAAGGACGCCAAGCCGTACATGCAAGACCTGACGGTCGAGCTGAAGGACACCGACAAGATGCTGCTGGACGCCCTGCAGCGCATCAAGTCCGACGTAGACGATTCGCTGGCCCTGCGCCGCTCGTGCCGCGAAGGCGTGTGCGGTTCCGACGCGATGAACATCAACGGCAAGAACGGCCTCGCCTGCACGACCAACCTGAACGAGCTGTCGGAGCCGATCGTGCTGCGTCCTCTGCCAGGCCTGCCGGTCATCCGCGACCTGATCGTCGACATGACGCAGTTCTTCAAGCAGTACGATTCGATCAAGCCGTTCCTGATCAACGACTCGATCCCGCCTGAAAAAGAACGCCTGCAGACCCCTGCGGAACGTGAGGAACTCGATGGCCTGTACGAGTGCATCCTGTGCGCTTGCTGCTCCACGTCGTGCCCGTCGTTCTGGTGGAATCCGGACAAGTTCGTCGGCCCCGCCGGCCTGCTGCAGGCCTACCGCTTCATCGCCGACTCGCGCGACGAAGCGACCGGCGCCCGCCTGGACAACCTGGAAGACCCGTATCGCCTGTTCCGCTGCCACTCGATCATGAACTGCGTGGACGTGTGCCCGAAAGGCCTGAACCCGAACAAGGCGATCGGCAAGATCAAGGAATTGATGGTCCGCCGCGCCATCTGATATGACGGATACGACTACCCGTGACCATCAGGCGGACCCCGCCAACCGTGCCCGCCTGCGCTGGCGCGCGCGGCGCGGTCTGCTGGAAAACGACATCATCCTGACGCGTTTTCTGGATGCGCACGAAACGGAATTGACCGACGAGGAAGTGGACGCATTCACGCGGCTCCTCGACTTGTCGGACAATGCGCTGATGGATCTGGTCCTGGCGCGCAGCGAGCCGGAAGGCGAAGTGGATACCCCGCACGTGCATGCACTGCTGGCCCGCCTGCGCCGCGCCTGATTTTTTTTAATGCCGCATCTCTCCAGAAGGAAGAGCCCATGAACACCTCTGAAAACAAAGCCACTCTGTCGTTCTCCGACGGCAGCTCTTCGATCGAATTCCCGATCTACAAGGGCACCGTCGGCCCGGACGTCATCGACATCCGCAAACTGTACGGCGCGACCGGCAAGTTCACGTACGACCCGGGCTTCATGTCCACCGCGTCGTGCAACTCGTCGATCACGTACATCGACGGCGACAAGGGTGAACTGCAATACCGTGGCTACCCGATCGAGCAACTGGCCGTGAACGCCGATTTCATGGAAACGTGCTACCTGCTGCTGAACGGCGAACTGCCGACCGGCGTGCAGAAGGAAGAATTCGTCGAGACCGTCACCAAGCACACGATGGTGCACGAGCAGATGCAGTTCTTCTTCCGTGGCTTCCGTCGCGACGCGCACCCGATGTCGGTGCTGGTCGGTACCGTCGGCGCGCTGGCGTCGTTCTACCACGACTCGCTCGACATCAACGATGCGCAGCAGCGCGAGATCTCCGCGATCCGCCTGATCGCCAAGATGCCGACCCTGGTCGCCATGGCGTACAAGTACTCGATCGGCCAGCCGTTCATGTACCCGCGCAACGACCTGTCGTACAGCGCCAACTTCATGCGCATGATGTTCGGTAACCCGTGCGAAGAGTACAAGGTCAACGACGTGCTGGTGCGCGCGCTGGACCGCATCCTGATCCTGCACGCCGATCACGAGCAGAACGCTTCCACCTCGACCGTCCGCCTGGCCGGTTCGTCGGGCGCGAACCCGTTCGCCTGTATCGCTGCCGGTATCGCCTGCCTGTGGGGCCCTGCCCACGGCGGCGCCAACGAAGCGGCACTGACGATGCTGAAAGAAATCGGCTCGGTCGAGAACATCCCTGCCTTCATCGAGAAGGTCAAGGACAAGAACTCGGGCGTCAAGCTGATGGGCTTCGGTCACCGCGTCTACAAGAACTTCGACCCGCGTGCCAAACTGATGCGCGAAACGTGCCACGAAGTGCTGGAAGAGCTGGGCCTGCAGGACGACCCGCTGTTCAAGCTGGCGATGGAACTGGAAAAGATCGCGCTGAACGACGAATACTTCGTCTCGCGCAAGCTGTACCCGAACGTCGACTTCTACTCGGGCATCGTGCAGTCGGCACTGGGTATCCCGGTCTCGCTGTTCACCGGTATCTTCGCCATGGCCCGCACCATCGGCTGGATCGCCCAGTGGAACGAAATGATCGCCGATCCGGAACAGAAGATCGGCCGTCCACGCCAGCTGTTCGTCGGCTCGGCAGTGCGCGACGTGCCGCCGCTGAAGGATCGCAAGTAAGCTTTGCGACTCCTGTGCTGCAAGTGAAAAGCGGACCTTCGGGTCCGCTTTTTTTACTGAAACTGAAAGCGGCGGTTGGGAAAGTCCTGACGCAAGTGCGTGCACCGGAGCCGGCTGCGGGATGCCGGAGCTTCCTGCAGCGTCGTTACGCATCCCTGCTAAACTCCTGTCGTATGCTAAGTTGCCGATCATTGTTGTTTGCCATGCTATACGTGCCACTTGGCGCGATGGCTTGCAAGCTCGCGCCGTCATCCTACGACCTGGACGCGTTTCTTGTTCAGAACGGGAAAGACGCGGTCGTCTTCCGTGCACAGGTCATGTCCGCGCAGTTCGAGAACCCTGGCGATCGCCAGCACATCGCTTTCCGAACCGCGCAGTGGTGGCGTGGCCGCCCCCGCGCTGAGGTGAAGGCGCAAGGGCAGCGGCACAGCATGCCAGGCACTTCCTGCGAGGGCCAGTTTGACTTTATCGTAGAGCCCGGTTCAGAATGGCTGATAATCGGAGAGGAACGAAATGGTGTCGTTTTCCCGTCTGCGTTGCTCAGCGTACGATTGAATGGTCAGGTCATCCCCGCCTTGCTATTGCATCGGCTAGGTGCGGTTCAGATCGAGTAAGCTGGCGGCGCGAAATGATCGCCGATCCGGAACAGAAGATCGGCCGTCCACGCCAGCTGTTCGTCGGCTCGGCAGTGCGCGACGTGCCGCCGCTGAAGGATCGCAAGTAAGCGCTTGCGTTTTTAAAGCTGCATTGAAAGCGGACCTTCGGGTCCGCTTTTTTATTGGCTTGAAAGCCGGGATGGCGGTCGCGCTGCCAGCTACAATCGTTCTCATGAAGCTACTCAAGAACCTGCTTGAAGCGCAGCTGCTGGGGGGGCTGGCGATGGCCCTGGCATCGCTTCTGGTGCTGCTGATTCTCGTCGTGCTGCGTGTCGCGCCTGCGAGCCGAGCCGCCATTGTCGCGCGGGTGCCGACCGTGTTGTTCGGCGCGGCCATCCTGGCCATCGTGGGATTCGGGCTTTACTACAGCTGATGTCGATCGCATGGCCGGTGTCTGTTCGAAGCAACGGCCACAGCCGGCGATTGGCATGTGGCCGGCCCCATGCTACTGTGGTCTTACAGACAAGCGGGAGGTGATATGCCTGGCATCGACGACATGGGCGTGGCCAATGCGGATCATGGCATCTGCGGCTTTACCAGTACCTTGTACATGGTGCACAAGCACCGGCCCGCACTGCACGCGTATCTCGACCGCGCGCTGGGCGACCAGGAGGGGATGCGCGACACGCGCCTGCAGGCGGAGATCAAGACCTTCCTGCGGATGATGCAGGCGAAGGGCGCCGGCCGCCTGCTGAAGGAAATCCAGGAACTGACCTCCAGCTTCCCCGGCTACAAGCAGTGGCGCATCGAAAGCTACATCGACAGGATCAACAAACGCCAGGCCGATGCCGACTATTCGATCGCGATGCCGCCGCGCGCGGTGGCCGAATACGTGCGCACGATGTGGCAGATGCGGGCCTATATCGAGGACCGCGACGTGCCGGGCGACGCCATCCTCGGGCTCACGCGCACCGGCATGGCCAACCGCTGGAAGAACCTGGCCCACTACGTGTTCCGCGACCGCAACGGGCGGCTGTACAGCTGGGGCGAACAGTTTGACGACCTTGCCGCCGTCAACGCGGCCAAAGGCCGCGATTACAGTGTGGTCCACCGCATCATGCTGCACGGCTGACGGACCTGGGGAAACGCTGATTAATTCATGGCGGCGATCTTGGCCCTGAGAAAACGCGCCCAGCTGCGTCACAAACTCCGTGTCATACCCGGGTATGACACGGAATGTGCGCCTTGCCGGACACGTTTTTCAGGGGCAATCTCATCCACCAGCAATAAATCAGCGCTTCCCTGGGCACCGGTCAGCGCCGCCACCTTGGCCAGCACGTCTTCCAGCCGGGCCGGCTTCAGGATGTGATCGTCGAAGCCGGCGGACTTTGCCTTCAGCAGGTCCGATGGCTGGCCGTAGCCCGTCAGCGCGATCAGTCTCGCCCCGGCGGTCGCCGGCGCGGCGCGCAGCCTGCGGGCGACTTCGTAGCCGTCGATGCCCGGCAGCCCGATATCGAGCATGATGACTGCGGGATCGCCCGCCGCCGCGGACACCAGCGCGCTTTCGCCGTCCTCGGCGGTTGTGACGTCATAACCGTGCAGCGACAGCAATGTCGCCATCAGTTCGCGTGCGTCGGCATTGTCGTCGACGAGCAGGACGCGGTGGCCCGATGCCGTGCCGTTCGCGCGGTCACCGGCCGGCAGGGCCGGCGCCTGCGTTTGTGCCGGCTCGGCAAGCGCCAGTTGCACCGTGAAAGTGCTGCCCAGGTCGGGACCGTCGCTGTGCGCCGCGATCGCGCCGCCATGCAGTTCGACGATGCGGCGCGCCAGGGTCAGGCCGATGCCCAGGCCGCCGTCCGAGCGGTCGAGCGAGCGGGGCAGCTGGGTGAACAGCCCGAACACGGCGTCCAGCATGCCCGGCGGGATACCGGCGCCCGTGTCCGTGACGGTGATCGTTGCCGTATTGCCGGCGACGCTTGCGGCGATGCCGACGGCCCCGCCGTCCGGCGTGTACTTGGCCGCGTTGTGCAGCAGATTGCCGAAGACCTGCGCCAGCCGCGTGGCATCGGCATTGACGCGCACGCCGCGGCCGGGCAGGGCGACCGCGAGCGAGTGGCCGCGCTGGTCGATCAGCGGGCGCGCCTGTTCGACGGCCATGTCGATGATGTCGGCCAGCGGCGTTTCCTTCAGGCTCAGCTGGATATGGCCTTGCGTGATGCGGGCGACGTCGAGCAGGTCGTCGACGAGACGCGTCAGGTGGTCCACCTGCCGGTTCAGGATGGCGGAGCTGTCGGCGATCGGCGAGCCTGCCGGCGCCAGCGAGCCGATGATTTCGGACGCCGTGCGGATCGGCGCCAGCGGATTGCGCAGCTCGTGGCCCAGCATGGCGAGGAATTCGTCACGGGCGCGCACGGCGGTGTTCAGCGCGGCCGTGCGCGACTCGACGCGCTGTTCCAGGTCCATGTTCAGCCGCTGCAGCTCTTCCTTGGCAAGTTTCAGCGACGAGCTTTCCAGCAGTTCCCAGGCGCCGTCACGGCGCGTCAGCGCGAACTGGTGGTGGCGGCAGACGTCGATCACGTCCTCCGCGCTGCACGTTTCGATACAGTACGTGCACAGTGCAACGAGATTGTGGCGCCGGAACGCGCCGTTGACCTTGCGTTCGTAATCCATGAAGTCGTCCCAGCCGGAGCGCTCGACCCAGATCGTGTCGCCCGTCAGGCGCAGGCCGGCAAAGCCACGTTCCCGCGAGCGCCGTTCGCGTTCGATCCAGCCGTTCAGCACCACGTCCGGGTCGAATACGTCGCCGGCCTTGTACCAGTCCGAGATGGAGACGATTTCCATCTGGCCACTGCTGACGTACCGGTCGAACTGCGGGATGGCGCGCGCCATCAGCGTCGCGGCCTTGCCCGCGTCGAGCGACTGCGAGGTGACCCACAGGCAGGATTCGTTGGCATCCAGGCCGGCCTGAAAGAAGGGAACGAGCGTTTCGGCCAGGTCGGCCTCATCGCGGTAGAACTGGCAGAAGTGCGATCCCCAGGGGATGCTGCCGACGGCTTCGATGCCGGACATGCGGTGTGCGGTGTGCATGGATGTGCTTTCGTGCGCGACCGGAGGCGCGATGGATGACTCGACTGGCGTTCGCCGCCGTGGCGGGCGAAATTGCTTTAATGATACGCTAGCATGGCCCAGTGCGCTCGGCAAGGCGACGGCGCGGCTGTCGCGTACGTGGATGTGTGATTCGACGGGAGATATATGGCCAGCATGAAGCGGTTGAGGAATATCGGCGCAGGGCTGCTCAGCTCTTTCATGAGCCGTAACACCGGTGTCGAGGGCTGGTGGGCACCGGGCCTGCTGTATAACGAGGCGCCGCAAGGTGTCATGTGCCTGGACCTGCTGGCCTGGGAGGCGGCACCGCCCGGCGCTGCAGCCGGGACGGTCGCACGCATCTACGGCGACATGCTGCGGCGGGCCTTGCTGCGCGAGCGCATCGACGCCGCCGAGCTGGCGGCAGCCACCGTCGAGCTCCGCTTCGGCACGGCCGCGCGGCCGGTTCGTTACCGCACGACGGGCGAGCCGTTCGATTGCACCGTTACGCTGCGCACACGCGATGGCCGGGTCGTCACGCGGCAGGAACACGACCGTTGCACCCGGCATCAGCCCTGGCTGTTCAGCCGGAGCGGGTGGTAGGTCTGTCGCGGACGGCGTCCCGCTGCGCCCTCAGTGCGCCGTCAGCCACTCCGCCAGCGCGGGGCGCGGCATTGGGTGGCTGATGTAGTTGCCCTGCACGCTGCTGCAGCCGTGCGCGGCGAGGAAATCGTGCTGGTCGCGCGTTTCGACGCCGGTTGCCACGACGCGGATGTTCAGGTTGTGGCCGATGTCGAGCATTGTCTTGGCCAGCATGCCGTCGCTGGGCGTGGCGCCGATTTCCTGCACGCGCCGGCGCGTCATCTTCAGCTGGCTGACGGGCAGGCGGCGCAGGCAGGACAGGTTGTTCAGCCCCGCGCCGAACTCGTCCACCGACAGCCGGATGCCCAGCTCCTGCAGGCCGTTGGCCAGGCGCGTGGCCTGCTCCGGGTCGTGCATCAGCTGCTCTTCATGCAGCTCGAGCGCCAGGTTGGTCGGCTTGATGCCATGGTGGGCGATGCGGCGGCCCAGATGCAGCAGGTAATCGCGCTGTGTGAACTCGCGGCTGGACGCGTTGATCGAGATCGGCAGGTCGGGGTAGCCCAGGTCCGCCAGGTAGCGCAAGGTGGCGCAGACATCCTCCAGTACGCGCCGGCCCAGCGGCACGATCAGGCCGTTCTCTTCCGCTTCCGGCAGGAAGTCGGCCGGCAGCAGCTCGCCCCGCTCGGGGTGGCGCCAGCGCAGCAGCGCCTCCAGACCCAGGATCTTGCCTGTCTCGACGCAAACATCCGGCTGGAACAGCAGGTAAAGGTCGTCGCGGTCGAGCGCGTCGCGCAGCGCATTTTCCATGTGCTGGCGCGCCGCCGTCGTGCTGGCCATCGCTGGCGAGTAGAAGTGGACGGCGTCCGGGCCGCCGTGCTTGCTCTCGTACATGGCCGCGTCCGCTGCCTGCAGCAGGTCGTGCACGTTCCGGCCGTCGTTCGGATAGACGGCGACGCCCATGCTGGCGCCGACGGACAGGATGCGTCCTTCGATGTCCATCTCGCCCGACATGGCGCGCCGCACCCGGTCGATCATGCGCAGCGTGAAACGCAGGTTGGGCTGCTCGGCCAGCACCAGCACGAACTCGTCGCCACCCAGGCGCGCCACGGTATCGGACTCGCGCAGGGCCGACTGCAGCCGCTGCGCCACGTTCTTCAGCACGTGGTCGCCGGCGGCGTGGCCCAGCGTGTCGTTGATCTCCTTGAACTTGTTCAGGTCCATCATGACGACGGCCACCATCTCGTGGTTGCGCTGGGCCGAGTGGATCGCGTGGTCGAGCCGGTCGCGCAGCAGCACGCGGTTGGCCAGGCCCGTCAGCGCATCGTGCGTGACCAGATGTTCCAGCTGCGCCGTGCGCTGCTTCGTTGCCGTGATGTCCTCGATGATGCCGATGAAATGCGTGACGCGGCGGTGATGGTCGCGCACGGGCGTCACGGTCAGGTGATTCCAGAACAGTTCGCCGTTCTTGCGCTGGTTGCGGAATACGACCGAAGTGGGCTCGTGCGCGCGGATCGCCGCGGCCAGCTGGCTGCGCGGCTCTTCGTCCAGGCCGATGGCGGCCATGAAGCGCGAGTCGCGGCCCATGACTTCCTCGGCCGAGTAGCCGCTGATGCGCTCGAAAGCGGGGTTGACGTATTCGATGGGATTGTCCACGCCGTCATGCCGGGTGATGACGATGCCGTTGCTGGCCGCCGTCAGCGCCCGCTCGAACAGTTCCAGCTTGCCGCGCTGGTGGTGATGGCGGGACAGGTCCATGCCCATGCCGCAGACGTAACTGGTGCCGTCGCCCACCAGCAGGCGCGAAGCGCAGCAGGCAAACGGGATCAGTTCGCCGGACGTCGAGCGCACCCGCGCTTCCAGCTGCACCCGTTCGTCCTGCTGCAGGACGGTGCAGAACGCGCGCGCCACGTTGGGCCGGTCGGCGGGATCGAATACTTCCAGCAGGTGCAGGCCGCGCAGCCGCTCGGCCGACAGGCCGGTGACGCGTTCGACCTGCTGGTTCCACAACACGAAATATCCTGATTCGTCCAGGACATAAAATGTCCCGGCAAGCAGATCTATGACGTCCTGCAACGGCAGGTTGCCAACGTCGCCGGCCGGCTGCAGCCCGCTTTCACCCATGCTTCCCCCGAGGTGGAAATAGTTGCTGTTGAGTAGTTTCTTGTAGTGTTTCTTATTAACGCAAACCGCACTGTCTGGATGCTTCCGTGCCGGCGGGGAGGGCTCTGGTCACTGCCGGCGGGCGACCATTGTTTACAGATGCAGTGTGATCGAAAAAACAAAAGTGCGCCGCGCGTTTGGCCGCGCGATCAAAACCAATGCTGAGCTGGAATTTCAGTCGGGCCGGGCTTCCTGGTCCAGCAGGGCCTGGATTTCGGCCCGCTCGCGCGCGCTGACGTGACCACCGCGCAACGCGGCCAGCACGAGGGCCTTGCCGGAGCCGGAAAATGCCTTCTGAATCAGGTCCTTGAGGAGGCTGGTCTGGATCGAGTCCTGGGCCTGGGCGGGAGCGTACACATGAGCGCGGGCGCTTTCGTCGCGCCGCAACAGCCCCTTGCCGTGCATGACCTGCAGCAGCCGCAAGACGGTGGCATACGTGATCTCCGGACGGCTGTCCAGGGCAGCGGCGTGCACCTGCTTGGCTGTTGCCGGGCCCAGCGCGTACAGCACGCGCAGCATTTCCAGCTCGGCTGGCGTGGGTTTCGGCGGCGTGGCCGGGGTGGGGGAGGGCATGCGCGGCTTTCTCTAGGGGGATGCATCTAGAATAAATGATCTAGATGGGGAAGTCCAGGCGGGGAGGGGGCAGGGGGGGCAGTGCGGCGCTGCTTGAATGTCGGCGTTAATGGCCGAGGGGAGCCGGTCTCCGGCGAGCTCGGACGACGGCGGCCGAACAGCTGGGGACTGGCTCCGTTCTCAGGCTCATTGAGCCTGCGAACGGTGCCTGTCCCCGACGTGCTGCATCCGACGTCCGTTGGCTTAAAAACTGCCGCGTCGCGAAGTTGACGCCACCAGTGACCTGGTGTGATAAAAGGTCGGGGACTGGCACCGCACGGGCCCTTCGGCCCGAGCGGAGCCAGTCCGCGGCGAGCTCACACGGCGGCGGCTGTCGGCGGGCCCTTCGGCCCGAGCGGAGCCAGTCCCCGCCAGCTCGCACGGCGGCGGCCAGGAGCGGTGCCAGGCCCGATGCCTCCCCTGTCCGCGGGCCTGCGCCGTCGGGCTTTTTGGCGTACCATGTTGTTCTACCTCAGCGTAGCGTGCTATGCTAAACAACCATTGTTGAAATTTCGGAGGCGTTGTTGCCGCTTTCATACGAGTGCAGAAACACTGCGCAGGCGGCTTCGGCGATTTCGGGTTTTAGGTGTACAGCCCTTCCCCCACAACTTGATGTGCAATCCGCTAACCGGTCAGGCCGTGTCGCGGAAGGTTAGATTAACCCGCTAATTCCTCGCGAAGCGCGAAGAAAGGTGAGCAAGAATGATGCAACAACTGACGTCCAACTCCTACCTGTTCGGTGGGAATGCGCCGTACGTAGAGGAGCTCTACGAGGCGTACCTGGAGAATCCAGGCTCCGTCCCCGACAACTGGCGCGCGTACTTCGACGCCATGCAGCACGTTCCCGCAGTGGACGGCTCCAATAAACCCGACGTCGCTCACGCTTCCGTCATCGCCTCGTTCGCCGAGCGCGCCAAGGCCGGTCCGATCCGCACCGTCGTCGCTTCCGGCGACCCGGAAATGGGCCGCAAGCGCGTTGCTGCTACGCAACTGATCGCCGCCTACCGCTACCTGGGTTCGCGCTGGGCCAACCTGGACCCGCTGCAGCGTCAGGAACGTCCATCGATCCCCGAGCTGGACCCGGCATCCTACGGCTTCACCGATGCGGACATGGACACCGTGTTCAACATCAGCAACACCTACTTTGGTCCTGAAAACGCGTCGCTGCGCGACCTGACCAACTTCCTGCGCGACACGTACACCCGTTCGATCGGCGCGGAATTCATGTACATCTCCGACCCGGCCGAGAAGCGCTGGCTGCAGGAGCGCCTGGAGTCGATCCGCTCGACGCCGAACTTCTCCCCGGAAAAGAAAAAGCACATCCTGGAGCGCCTGACCGCGGCCGAAGGCCTGGAACGCTACCTCCACACCAAATACGTCGGCCAGAAGCGCTTCTCGCTGGAAGGCGGCGAGACGTTCATCGCCTCGATCGACGAGATCATCCAGCGCGCCGGTGAAAAAGGCGTGCAGGAAATCGTCATCGGCATGGCCCACCGCGGCCGCCTGAACGTGCTGGTCAACACCCTGGGCAAGGCACCGAAAGACCTGTTCGAAGAATTCGAAGGCAAGCACGGCGACGACCTGCCGGCCGGCGACGTCAAGTACCACCAGGGCTTCTCGTCCGACATCTCCACCGCGGGCGGCCCGGTCCACCTGTCGCTGGCGTTCAACCCGTCCCACCTGGAAATCGTCAACCCGGTCGTCGAAGGCTCCGTCAAGGCGCGTATGGACCGTCGTGGCGACACGCACGGCGCCCAAGTGCTGCCGATCCTGGTGCACGGCGACGCCGCATTCGCCGGCCAGGGTGTCGTGATGGAAACGCTGAACCTGGCACAGACCCGCGGCTACGGCACGGGCGGCACGGTGCACATCGTCATCAACAACCAGATCGGTTTCACGACGTCCGACCCGCGCGACGCGCGTTCGACGATCTACTGCTCCGACGTCGTCAAGATGATCGAAGCGCCGGTGCTGCACGTGAATGCCGACGACCCGGAAGCGGTCGTGCTGGCCTCGCAGATCGCGCTGGACTACCGCGCGCAGTTCCAGAAGGACATCGTTGTCGACATCATTTGCTACCGCAAGCTGGGTCACAACGAGCAGGACACGCCGGCGCTGACGCAGCCGCTGATGTACAAGAAGATCGCGCAACACCCGGGCACCCGCCGCCTGTACGCCGACAAGCTGGCGGCACAGGGCGTGATCCCGGCCGACGGCGGCGACCAGATGGTCGCGGCTTACCGCGCCGCCATGGACGCCGGCAAGCACACCGTCGATCCGGTCATCTCGAACTTCAAGAACAAGTTCGCCGTCGACTGGCTGCCGTTCCTGAACCGCAAGTGGACCGACGCGGCCGATACCGCCGTGCCGCTGACGGAACTGAAGCGCCTGGCCACCCGCATCACCACCGTGCCGGAAGGCTTCAAGGTCCACTCGCTGGTGGAAAAAGTGCTGGGCGACCGCGCCAACATGGGTAAAGGCGAGCTGAACCTGGACTGGGGCATGGGCGAACACCTGGCCTACGCGTCGCTGGTCTCGTCCGGCTACGCCGTGCGCCTGACCGGCCAGGATGCTGGCCGCGGCACGTTCACGCACCGCCATGCGGTGCTGCACGACCAGAACCGCGAGCGTTGGGATGCCGGCACCTATGTGCCGCTGCAGAACGTCTCCGAAGGCCAGGCACCGTTTACCGTCATCGACTCCGTGCTGTCGGAAGAAGCGGTTCTGGGCTTCGAATACGGTTACTCGACCGCCGAGCCGAACACGCTGACGATCTGGGAAGCCCAGTTCGGCGACTTCGTCAACGGTGCCCAGGTCGTCATCGACCAGTTCATCAGCTCCGGCGAAGTGAAGTGGGGCCGCGCTTCGGGTCTGGTACTGCTGCTGCCGCACGGCTACGAAGGCCAGGGTCCGGAACACTCGTCCGCCCGTCCTGAGCGCTTCCTGCAACTGTGCGCCGACAACAATATGCAAGTGGTGCAGCCGACGACGGCCGCGCAGATCTTCCACCTGCTGCGCCGCCAGATGGTGCGCCAGTTCCGCAAGCCGCTCGTCGTCATGACGCCGAAGTCGCTGCTGCGTAACAAGGATGCCGGCTCGCCGCTGTCCGAACTGGCCAAGGGTGCGTTCCAGACCGTGATCGGCGAAGTGGACGACAAGATCGATGCGAAGAAGGTCAAGCGCGTGATCGCCTGCTCCGGCAAGGTGTATTACGACCTGGTCAACGCCCGCAAGACGCGCGGCCAGCTTGATACGGCCATCATCCGCGTCGAGCAGCTGTATCCGTTCCCGCACAAGGCGTTTGCCGCCGAACTGAAGAAGTTCCCGGCCGCCACCGAAGTGGTGTGGGCGCAGGACGAGCCGCAGAACCAGGGTCCATGGTTCCAGATCCAGCACAACATCTTCGAGTCGATGGAATCGGGCCAGCGCCTGGCGTATGCCGGCCGTCCCGCTTCCGCGTCGCCGGCTGTCGGTTACTACGACAAGCACTACGCCCAGCAGAAAGAACTGCTGGAGACGGCGTTCTCGAAGCTGAAGGGCTTCATCCTGACCAAGTAAGTACGGCAGCCACGCACCCGGAAGGCCGGGTGCGTGGCGACCCACGCATAATCGAATTCACGGAGTAATCAATGGCACAAATCGAAGTCAAAGTTCCACAACTGTCGGAATCCGTCGCCGAAGCGACCCTGCTGTCCTGGCACAAGAAAGTCGGCGAGTCCGTCACGCGCGACGAAAACATGATCGACATCGAAACCGACAAGGTCGTTCTGGAACTGCCGGCCCCTGACTCGGGCGTGATCACGCAGATCATCGCC
>Ga0265797_10001852_pt1 | contig 36656 bp, 37 predicted proteins | sample P2T30metagenome_FD_192433 | JGI IMG/M metagenome (GOLD analysis project Ga0265797, IMG submission 192433) | Plant litter microbial communities from East Loma Ridge, Irvine, California - P2 T30 | ecosystem: Environmental > Terrestrial > Plant litter > Unclassified | place: USA: California...
CCATGACCATGTTGATGAGGAGTCAAAGATCGTTCTACTAAGAAGACCTCATGCCGCCTCCATCCAACCCTCAGATCGCCCCCAAGTAGTATACAAGAACCAGCTACTCCCTTTCAAATTCACTTATAACCACCCTTGAGCTGTAGGGCTGACAGCCTCTATACCAACATCGGCCCGCAACAACACCGACATGACCCATCTCCTACGTGGAAAGCAGGCTGGCATTAGCAACGATCTGTCAGCCGGTCTTACTCCTGAAGTCTTCACCCTCGACGACTTGATCCGCTACGGTGTCAACTCTCAAGTCTCTGCCCTTGCCTACGACCCTGTCCAGTCATTACTTGCCGTAGGCACCCGGAACAGCCAATATGGTCCCGGTCAAATCTACATTCTTGGTCGCAGCCGTGTACAACTCGTGCTCCCTCTACCTGCTCGAGGCGCTGCAGTCAAGACGCTCCAGTTCTGTGCAGACAAGCTCGTGTGTCTGGACAGCAAGCATGAACTCTCCCTCTATTCCATGTTGAGCCAAGAATTGCTTGGTAGCCACACCATCTATGGAACAGTCACTGCTCTGACCACCGATCCCACGCTTGACTACGCCTTCATTGGCATCCAGACTGGTGATGTACTCGCCTACGATCTGGATCGTGAGAATCTTGCTCCCTTTAAGATCCCCAACCAATGGACCCAGATGGACCCTCGGGCAAAGGCAACTCCTGTTGTAAGCTTGCAGCTCCACCCGCGCGATGTTGGCACTCTTCTCATTGGATACGCCCACGGTGCTGCCATCTACAGCTTCAAGCTTGCCAAAGCTCTCAAGTTTTACCTCTACGAAATCCCTCCAGGCGCCCCCGGTGGCGACGGAGATATGAGACAGACCAATGTAGTGCGTAGACCGAGGCTCACACAAGCCACCTGGCATCCCACTGGAACATTTGTCATGACTGGCTACGAGGACTCTTCCATCGTGTTCTGGGATGTCAACAAGGACGGTCGCATGCTCCAAGCAAGGACTCGAACAGACACTGACATTACGTCCCCCGGTCCAGCTCCCACATTCGAATCAAGCCTGATGGGGACTACTTCCGTAAAGGAACCCCTCTTCAAGGTTGCCTGGTGTGCAAGTGGTCAAGACCCGGACGACACTGGCCTTCTGATCGCTGGCGGAGCATCAACCCAGGCACCGACCAAAGGCCTTTGCTTCCTCGAGTTTGGAAGGACGCCGGTTTACAACACAAGTTCATGGGAAGTCCTTGCTGGCCACTTGAGAGATCCCAAACGCCAACGCATTCTACCCACACCACCAGGAGCCGAAGTCATTGATTTCTGCCTGATCCCCCGCTCGTCGCCACACTTCAACAACGCACACGATCCTATCGCCATTCTTGCATTGCTAGCTTCAGGCGAGCTGTTGACTCTCAGCTTCCCATCGGGGATGTTCATCAGTCCTACGAACCAGCTCCACCCCTCGTTAACATTTGTCCACCCATACATCAAGAAGATTGGGGTCGCGACTATGGACCGCACCCGCTGGCTCGGCATGACAGAAACTCGGCAGTCCGGACCACCAATCTTGCGCGGTGGTGTGGATGGTGCAAGCACGATGAGACGTCTTGAGACCCGCAATATTATTCACACAGCGCACGCCGATGGCGCTGTGAGACTATGGGATGTCGGCAATGGCGATGAGATTGAAAACGAAAAGGTCTTGCAGGTCGACGTTGCTCGGGCTGTGGGACGTTTTGACGACGTCGAAATCACGCAAATTTCTCTCGCAGGTGCGAGTAGCGAGATGGCTGTAGGTCTGCGGAGTGGTGAGGTGGTAGTATTCCGATGGGCACGCAACAAGAATGCAGGCCGAGAACCACCATCGCACGCCAAGAACACTCCTCGCTCGTTGACAAACGTGACTGAGCGTGTTGAGCCTTCGCTGACGGAGGGCTTGCTGCCACTCACCTTGCTCGACCAACAAGCAGGCCCGGCGACGGCGGTGAAGATGTCCGAGGTGGGCTTTGTAGCAGCGGGCTTCGAGAATGGCTCAATAGCTGTCATAGATCTTCGTGGGCCTGCCGTCATCCATACCTCTTCCGTCACGGAGTTTAACCGCGGAGAGAAGCGTAGTACCTTCCGGAAAACATCCAACAACGAGTCTCCTCAACCCGACTGGGCTACATGCATGGAGTTCAGTGTGATGACTCTAGAGCACGAGGAATGGAGCAGCATTCTGCTCCACGTTGGAACCCACCAAGGTCACCTCGGGACATTCAAGATCGTCCCAGACCCTAGCGGTCGCTACTCCGTCCAGTTCGCCGGCTCCATCAACATGGACTCACGGGTAAACCACATTTTCCCTATCAACGTCGACACTGGCCTCACAGCAGTCGCAACACAAACAGCCGTCGCCAGCCTCCGCTCCGGCACACGCACAAATGGCGCCGTCATCGCTGTCGCCCCTACATCAGTCCACATCGCCCGTCCAGCAACCTCCAAAGGCGCCCACAAGTCCTTCGACTCTTTCTTCTGCGACGCCGCCGGCCTGATCAGATATCACGACCGCGGCCAGGCCCTCCTAACCCTGACAGGCGACGGTTACGCACGCGCCTACTCCATCCCAGGCCTCAAAGAACTCGCCCCTCCAATGCCTCTGTCCGCCACTCTGGACGTCCGCCGCTTTGCCGAAGCCCGCATAACTCCCACAGGCCACATCATCGCCTTCACCGGCCCTTCGGAACTCGCTGTCCTCTCCGTCTTCGGCTCAGGCCAGCCCTTGACCACGCCGCCTGGCCTCCGCCTCTTCAACCCTGAAGCTGTTATTCCGCCTCGTCCCACCATCTCGAATCTGCAGTGGGTAACAGGAACGCAGGTAAGTGGTGACATGTCTGCACAGCTTCTCCTTACCCCGAAACACATTCCTCCCCTTTCCAAATTCCTAACCCCTAACAAAAACCTCTCACAACAGTACATCACCCCCTCCGACCTCGACCTCCTAATCGGCGGCCCCAACCGCCCGCCCAGCAAACGCATGCTCGCCCAAGCCCGCGCCGACACAATGCAACAACGCAACGCCGCCGCCGCCGCCGCATCTGGCCCTTCTAGCTCGCGAGCGGCTGCCATCGCTGGCGAGCAGGATCAGGGCTACTGGCAGTACATGCAAAAGCAGCTGAACGAACGCACGCAGAAGCTGGGCAGCGTCAACGACGGCATGGACAGTCTGGAGCAGACTACTAGCACGTGGCTGGGGGATGTGAACAAGTTTGTGGGGCAGCAGAAGAAGAATGCTGTTACGGGACGTAAGTTTTTGTTCCATTTTTCTTTCTTCATCATTCTTGTCATTATTACAATTCATTCCGCTTCTGGTTTGATGGGAACTTTGCTAACAGATCTGGCTTTTCTATTTTAGTTATCAAATCCAAATTTGGATTTTGAGGGTGTACGATATCCTCCCCCCCTGTTTCGCTGGATGAATTATCTAACCTAAGTCAAGTAAAGAGGTTGAAACGACATGATTGCACCCTTTTTTTCTTCGAAATCAGACTCACTACTCCACCTACATCACTCACTCCGGTTGAGTGTATGTAGGCACGCGACAGTGCGTCACAACGTATGCAGGTACTGTTGTTGAATGTGAAGGGATGGATGGATGGGATGGGGAATCGTGTTCATGGAACGTCTCGTTTCACCCCAACACGAGCTAATGTATCTATGGCGGTACTGGGTTGGAGATCTTTTCTTCCCATATAGAGCAACAAGAAGAACTGAACTAGGGCTGTCTTGTTGGTCTATACTGGCCCATGCATTTTGTATTCTTCTTCTTCTTCTTCTTCTCCTTTTTCTTGTTCCACAAAACCCAACACTCCATCAGCCCCCCGCTCATTCACACCAAAGCACACACACACACAAAAAAACACCACAATCACAAGTCCCCCTCTCCTCCACCAATCCCCACATCACATCACCCCAACGCACCCGCCATAGCCCCCCACCCTCCACCCTCCCAAGGCGCCAACACCACCGCCCGCTGCGCATCCGCCACAGTCCCCACGCCCGCAAACGCAGCAGCGAGCTCGCCCGCGCCCGCGCCGCCGTGCGGCGGCACGGCTTTCTGCGCCGTCTGCAGCGCCATGGCCGCCGCGTACCCGGCGCCCGCGCCGTCGCCGCCTGAGAGCGAGGAGAGGAGGGTCCAGGCGTGCGGGGCGGAGGGGTTGAGGAGGGTGGCTGTTTGGGCGGAGGAGAGGGCGGGGTCGGTTTCGTGGGGTTCTGTGGAGGGGTCGAGAGAGGCGAGGCTTGCGAGCAGGGAGTCGATTTGCGATTGCTCGGCGGCGTGGAGGGCGGGGCTTGTGCGGAGGGCGGCGAGGTCGGCGCGCACGGCGGCGGTGGTTTCAGCGTCGTCGTCTAGGGCTGCGATGGCGCCTAGGAGGGTCATGACGCCGGCGTGCTCGGGGTGGGCTTCGGAGCATTCGAAGAGTTGGTCGCGGGCGGCGGTGCGTTCGGCGGCGCCGCCGTGGGCCCAGAGGACTTGGACGAGCAGGCAGACGACGTCGGGGTTGCTGGCGCTTTCTTCCAGCGCGGCGCGGAACATGTTGATGGCGTCGCTGTCTTGCTTTAGGTGGTGGGCTGCTAGGCCGGCGGTTAGGTGGGCGGACAGGCGGAGCTTGCGGCGGGCTTCGGGGTCGAGGCCGCTGTTTTCGGCGTCGGCGGAGAGGTCGAGGGCTGTGTTGGCGTTTTCGGAGGCGGAGGAGTGCGAGAGGGCGGCGAGCTGGCAGCGGGCTACGTCTGCTTTGGCGTGCGCGAAGCGGGCGAGGGCGGCGTCTGATTCGGAGGATTCGTAGTCGGCTTCTGCGTTTGAGCAGAGTTCGGTTAGGGCTTCGATTGCGTCGTTAAAGTTGCCGACGCGCTCTAGGAAGAGGGCTGACAGGTGTCTGTAGGGTAGTTCTGTGGGTGCCTGGGCACGGAGCTGCTCTAGAGCAAACAGGGGCTGGATGAGTGCCGTCAAGTTGTTGGAGACAATGGGTGATGTCAGCAGGTGGTCAAAGGTTGACGAAGCATACTGGCGCTTCGATATGACCGATACAGAGTCTGAAATCTCGAAAGCGTGGGTGAAGTGATTCAGAGCCTCTTTCGAGTCTCCCTGCATGAGCGCGATCAAGCCTTCGCCTACCCAGGCATGGGCATAGTCCGGATCCGTTGACTGTGCTCGTCCGAAAGAACGATGTGCCAGCTCATGATCGTTCTGCAGCGTATACAAAACTCCAAGGTTTGTCCAGACCTTCGCATTGAGCTCGTTGAGATGCAACGAGCGGACGAAAGCGTGCTGAGCGACTTGAGGGTTCAGAGTAGTGGTGACCACACCAAGGGCGTTCCAGAACTCGGCGTTACCAGCTTCCATCTCGATCGCCCGCTTGAAACAACGCACGGCGGCTCTCAAATACTTTCTGCCGGACTTGCCATCACTGAGCGAGAATGCACGGTGTTCGGCCCAGCCAAGGTTGTACCAGGCCACTGCTTGTGCGTGGATGTCGTGAGCCGACGAGAAGATCGCACGCTTGTAGGAAAGTATGCCAGCCACGAGAGGCAAGGGAAGTGAGGATTCGGTGCTGGAGCCATTCTCTTGCTTGTTGGCGAGGGCACTGCTTTGGATACCATCGATGTCTGACAACTGGGAGAGTGCTTCGTCTTGGCCGTCTCCATCGAGCAGCGACCTTATCTCATTTGACGGAAACTTGTCAATGCCAGAAAGCACCCACGAGAAAGTGATGCACGCATCGCCGACAGACTTCCACAGATTGAAAGCGTGTGGGTTGTTGAGCGCGATCTTTGAGGCGGTGTCGATTGCGTGGTTACAGTTGTCGATGGCTTGTCCGAACAGCCCTCTCTCGACGCAGTGCCATGCGTGCTCGACATGGGTCTGGAGCAATGAGACAAGGACGCCAAACTCGTCTGGTCGATCTTCAAGTACTCCTTTTAGGCCGTCAGTGGCCTCTTGATACTCGCCGAGTTCACGGTGCACGTTGGAGAGCATGTACTTTGCGAACCACGTCTCGCCAGTGATCTTCATCTTTCCATCCTCGTGCGGCTCAAGAGCGTAGTTGAAGGTCCTGCTGGCAGAATTGTAACGACCCGAGTTGTGGTAACTCTCACCCAGCCCAACGTATGACTGGTAGTCGTCTGGGCTGATGCGCAATGCGGCTAGGAACGACACGATCGCTTGCTGGTACTCCTGCTTGTTCATTTGCACGACACCGAGGGCAGAGTAAGGCCAGCTCAAGCCCTTTCTCTTAGAACCGGGCGGTGGCCTCGCTCTGCCAGAATCAATGACACGCTGCGAGATGACTTCAACAATTTCCCACTCGCCCTTGTCGGCGAACGAACGAGCAAGTCGCTCTGCCGCGTCAGTCTCAGCAGGTGAAAGCTCAAACGCCTTCTGAAAGCATTGTCGAGCGCGTTTCTTGTCTCTTGCGTACAATTCGTAGTAGTGACCAAGACTTGTGTATGCCGGCGCGAAATTGACGTTGGTCTTGATGGCGGAAAGGAAACGAGCGTAGGCACCGGTGCGGTCTTTTCGCGCGGCCTTCGATTCATCGAGATTCCATATGCAGACTCCGACGCGGTAGAGACATTGGGCGCGAAGATCCCTCGAGCGAGGGTCATCGGTCTTGAGTTTCGGTAGGTAGTTCTCGAGCTCGTCCCTTGCAGTCGCATTGTCGCCGTTCAAAGCTTTGCACCAAGCAAGCTCAGTGCCCACTCGTACGTTACTCGGATCCTCGCCTAATGCTTGTTGCAAGAAATCGATTGCAGCTCCGTAGTTTTCGATCTCTTCGAAGATAAGGCCAAGACCAATCAGAGCGGGAGTGAGTTTGGGTTTGCGCTGCAAAATGTCCTCGAAGAGTCGCCTAGCTTCGGCGTGATTTCTTGGAGCCTGGTAGTGCACAAGAGCAGTACCGAGAACACTGTTCAGGGCATCTTTGGTGTTTTGCAAGCTCATGCAGAGCTTTGTCGATTGTGCGAAGAGGACTTGGAGACCAGCTCGGGAAGTTTCCACGACCGTTTGATGCTCATCGAGATACAAAAAGTAGTCGCAGGCCAGCCTGTAAGCAAATGGCGAGTTCTCTGATTTGTTGACTCCCTCAGTCATCATTGCTAGGCGATCTTCCGCGCTCAAGACCTCGGGGACTTCATCTCCTGACTGTTCTTCTTCTGACTTTTTGGGCGGTGGGAACGGACAAAGCTCGCTGCTGAGCCATGCCTTGAGAATACGGCCAAGCCCGCTGTCTGCGAATAGAGCGACATACTCTCGCAGAATGTTCGCATCGAGATCCTGCAGGTTGTCGAAATCCCGCGTTTCCAACACCAGATCCCATGCCAGCTGGAAGGCATGGTGGATGATGACCATACCTTCTGCTATGCTTAGGACTTGATCCAGCTTGCTGCCTTTTTGATCCGCAGGCAATACCAAGAGAACCTCGTAAGCTCGCAACAGCAGCTTCTCCTCGTACTCGCGGCGAATCTCATCTTCTACTGTCCAATTGATGATGCTTTGATACAGTTCTTCGAGCTCGCTGTCTTGGAAAACTTCCCGCTTTACTTCAGTGGTGACCTGGCCAACACGTGCTCCAATGCGTGTACGACGATTGCTGATTTCGGTCTTGATTCGCTGTGCTTCTTCTTTCTCGGTGATCTCAGCGATTCGAGTGAAGCCCAGTGTGGGATGTGGCAGTCTTCCTTCCAGGAAATCGTATACCGGACTGCCAGGGAGAGTCACCCGCAAAGCTCGCTTTTGCTGTGCAGAAGTTCCGTGTTGCTTCACGAACCCAACCATCTTGTCGATGATGGTCTGACAGCGGTGGGCATCATCAGCAGCAGCGTGGATTGAGCCAACGCGAACGGCAACATCGATGTAATCGTCGACTTTCTTCGACCCTTGGCTTTCGAAGAGGCTGCAGAGACCCAACCAGGCCTGCGCCTCGTCCGGTTTTGAATCGGCTGCTTTCCGGTAGGTATCGGCGGCGTTATCCAGCTGGCCCTGCTTCTCGAATGCTCGGCCCAGGAAGAGTCGTGCAGGGTAGTTTGAAGCATCTGATGCAAGGACTATCTGTGCCTGGGTGACGACCGTCTCATAGTCTTCGGCATCAAGAGCGGCCTTTGCTGCTTTCAAGGCAGCTTTATTTGTGGACATGTTAGATCATCACTGGTCTCCTGGGTATACCGACTTCCAAGCAACGCCTTTTCAATGCAATAAAAGGAAGGTCTTGTAATCGTAAATGTTGAGTCGTGAAATGTTTCCTCGCTTCATGACGTTTGCGTTTGTTTTGCGGAGCCAGCAACTTAGGGTCAGGGTTACAGCTACTTTGAGGGAGCGGCCGCCGCTAGCGAACGTTCTTAACGCGCCGATGAACAGTCGAGCACGCGTCGAGACGACGTTCTTGCCGTCCGGGTACATGGTCTCTTCAATTGTGTGTACTGCTGAGACCTCGTCGAACTCCTCCTGACATGACCGCTATACACATATAATCTGCCGACGACAGGCACATCTGCTAGCTCCCTTCGAGTAGCCAGAATGGGCATTCAAGGTACGTACCATCAATGGTAGCCTCGAGCCTCTAGTCTCCAGCGTGTCGCTGACTTTCTCAGGGCTGCTACCCCTGCTCAAGAGCATACAAAAGCCCACCCACCTTCGCAATTTCGCTGGTAAAACCATTGGCATCGACGCATATGGCTGGCTTCACCGCGGCGTCATTGCTTGTGCTGTCGAGCTTGCCCAAGGCAAACCTACCCGGAAGCATATCGAGTATGCCATGAACCGCGTGCGGATGCTCATCCACTTCGGAGTAAAGCCATACCTGGTATTCGATGGAGATTACCTGCCCAGCAAAAGTCACACAGAATCGGACAGAGCGGCGCGGCGGAAGGAGTGTAGAAGAGTCGGCCTTCAGCTTCTGCAAGAGGGCAAAATTGCGCCAGCTCAACATGAACTACAGAAAGCAGTCGACGTTACACCCCTGATGGCCCGTGAGATGATCGAAGAGCTGAAAGCCGCCGGTATACCTTATGTCGTCGCACCGTACGAAGCGGATAGCCAACTTGCGTACTTGGAGCAACAAGGCCTGATACAGGGCGTGTTGAGCGAGGACTCCGATCTGCTGGTCTTTGGTGTCCGCTGTTTGTTGACCAAGCTGGATCAGTTTGGTGAATGTGTGATGATCAGAAGAGACGACTTCACCGCATGTCGTGAAGTGAGCCTTGTTGGGTGGAAGCTCAACGACTTCCGCCTGATGGCCATGCTGTCTGGATGTGACTACCTACCTGGCATTGAGAGAATGGGCTTGAAGACTGCCTACCGCCTCGTTCGCAAACACAAAACCGTCGACCGCGTCATCCGAGCTGTCCAATTCGATGGGAAAATGAAAGTGCCCGCCGATTACTTGGACTCGTTCACAAAAGCTGAGCGCACGTTCTTATACCAATGGGTTTTTTGTCCAGAAGCCAAGTGCTTAGTGAACCTCACCAAAGCTCCTGTTGAGCTGGATGTCACCAGCATGCCATACATCGGCAAACTCGTTGACCCGGGAGTTGCTGCTGGAGTCGCAGCCGGTGATCTGGATCCAAACACAAAATTGCCCATGCGCCTGCCAAATCGTCTAGACTCCACCTCAAGACGATCAAGTAGTGTGCAGACGCCGAGCCAAAAGCCTGGCAAACCCATTTCAGAGTTCTTCAAACCACGCCGAACACCACTAGCTGAACTTGATCCTAACTCATTCACTCCTTCGCCAAGTCAGCGTCGAGTGCTTGAAGCACAGTCTAGATCATCATGGTCTGCGTCGCAACCTTCAGCCATCCGACCGTCTACGATTCACAGGGTCGCCAGCATGCCAGCACCGCACTCGGCACCCCAACCTGTACGTCGAACAACAAGTGCTCAGCTGCCAAAGTGTGCGAGTCCGCCTAAGAGGCAACGTCTTTGCTCCGACGGTATTGTTATTGCTTCGACTAAACCAGCACTGGACGAATCAACGAGTCGCTTCTTTGGACCCAGTCCGTCTTTACGAAAGTCTGCAATAAGAAGGGATGAATTTGATCTTTGGTCAGACGACTCAGTGCATGATGCTGTCGCCGCGCTAGCCGATACTCCGGCGCATTCTCCCTCGCCCAAGAAGAGAAAGAGACTATCGGTTTTCTCTGACGCTGAAGCGTCTCCAGCGACGCAGCCGCAGAACAGAACCACCACTGCTTCCCAAAACCTCACTCAGGATACAGTCTCGTCTTGCATTTCAAGTGTGTCACGCGACACGCAAGACCCGGATACTCCTGCAACCTCTTTCGGGAGTGTAAGCGACATACCAAACCCTTTCAGCAAGGGTGTCAATTCCCGCTTCGACGGCTTCAAGTCGAAATGGGCTTACGGTGCCGAGGGCAGCAAAGCAGAGCCTAAAAAACCGACATCAGTGCAACCTCGAACTGTGACGACAACCCCGCCGCCTACAAAGGACATCGTCTCGGATGCGCAGAAGCTCGAAGCGGTAGACGATGTGGTGCCAGCCTCCTCACCTATCGCTGGCGATGGGCTTGAGGAAGATGAGCGCGATCGGGTCCTGAGAGATGAGGATTGGCCGCCCATGGAGCGACAGCCTGCTGATGCAGAGGCTGAACAAGGGTTCGAAGTAAAGGGCAGTGAGGACATGCTTGTCCCTGAAAGTCCAAATAGCGATAGCCCGGAGGTTGAAGCGCCACCGAGCTTGAATCTTGGGCGATTCGTGTTCGTTGGCTGATATTGGAGCCTCCGATTCGAGCCTCTGCATGAGCCATCTGAGAACGATCAGTCGACACACCACGATACACGGATGCGCACAATGCGGTACGCTGCTGCGCTAATTATTGTAACTCGAGTACCGATTCAAGACACATCACCATGCTCCACATGATCGTCAGTCCTGCATCTTCTAGCGAATGCAAGGAATAATGCTTGCAGGCTTCCTCTCAAGGGACAGGTCGATCGGAACAGACTGCTACCGGCGTTGCTCACATCTTTCCCCGTCTCTTTGTCCCCCGAGAGGCTCCGTGGACCCGGTGACGTGCATTCTTAATGTACTTCGTTCATCGATGCAGAACGATCGCATCCATAAAGATAGTGTCTGGAACTGAAACTGGATCGCTGAAACAAAGCCTAAACAAGAGTAGCAGTCACTGAAGGAGCATTTCCGGCTTCGAGGATGTTAGGATTGTTCCATGCAGTCACGATGCAATGTTCTGTACTTCGTTGTTTTTCCCTTTATTGCCAGCGAATAGCATGCAAGATCACGTTGGCGGCCATGCGATACTTGTCAATATTAATGGGAGATCGACAAGACATATGCAACGAATTGCAACCGTAGCGAGGAATCCAGGGCTTCTCGCAACGCCTTGCTCCGATGAAGACAACCCTCAGATCGTATGATTGTAGCTCCATGTAGTTTCATCTCCGATTATGAGGGCTTTGTCGGTGGGCGTCGTCTAGAGTTATTCCTCCTGCGGTTCTCGCTAGATGGCCACCGAAAGCAGACTTCCGGACGAGGTTGAGAGACCTACCGTCACACTAATATCGTGGACAGATTCTCGTAGGACACACCGTCTGGGACAAAGTACCACCAGCACTGGCCAAAACTGTCCCAGTTTATCTGTTCCTCGAGAGAGGACTAACGCTGGGTAGATACTCTTGGCCATGTCCCTTGTACTTTTAGCTCAATACCTGGTCCCTTGGCGTTAAACTTCGAGACTCGATCAAACCGATGCCTTTGATATTCCGACGCTCCGAATCAGCGGCATAAGCATTGTGTCTCGCTGCACGAACGCTTAGATGTCTGCTCGCCATTCCTTCACATGCAGACGCCAGGCTTTCCAGCCATGTTCTGCGTCTTGCCAAGTGTTCCTCGCCGATCTCGGAATCCATCCTTGAAGCGCCAAGTCGCTTGCCAGCGGGCACGCATCCTGAAGAGTTTTAATCAGATCCGCTCTTCGCCGACGACACAGACATGATTGGATCTAATCTATCAGTAGTCTACATCTGATAAGGAACGATATATTGCCAATACTTCTGTGCATTCCCAACGCATCGGTCGGCAGGTCCAGTTCTGTGCCGCAGAGCGACTGGCCTTGCAACCACACGGAAATGGTGTCCACACTGAGCGGACGCCAGAATCGCCTTCTCGCTTCGGTAGCCCCGTCGACTGCATTGGCGCGGTCGCCGAGAAGAAACGATCTGCGCATGTATATAGATAATGCAGCACGCCCTCCGCACCGCCTTGTGACAGGTGCTATCGATTCTGTTTCTCACCTGGTACCAGCCGATTGGCCTTGTGCTCTTAATACTTTGCTGACATGCCATCCTCATCGAGGCCCACCTTTGGGCGCCAGTCGACCACGGATGCCTCGTCGTCCGATCCCCAGCACCAAGTCGTCATGCAATCGGTCGTCGTCGACGACAAGGGCGCTGCTCCTGTAGCTGCTCCAGCAGTCGGAGCATCCGGCAATGCCTGGGATGAAGGGCTTGACAAAGACGCCCAGTTGGGTGTGAAGAAGGCCCAAGCAACCACGCTGGCATGGTCCAGGACGGCGCTCTACACGACTCTGAGCTGGTATGTACAGGTATCTGCAGGATGCGCTGCATAACGCAATCGGAGGCTTTGCGTAAGACCAAACTAACAATGCTTCCTCGACAGCATCTGGATCTACACCCTTTCGGGTGGTTTCAGATCCTCGATCAATGCGACCATGACAGCTTATGCTACCAGCGAGTTCGGCTTGCACTCTCTGCTGACTGTCGTCGATATTGTCGCCAGTGCGATGACCGCTGCTTGCTACATTCCTCTAGCAAAGGGCCTGGATCTATGGGGTCGTGCTGAGGGCTTCTTGTTGATGGTCGGCTTCCTCACGCTAGGCATGATTCTTCAAGCCGCCTCGCAAGACTTGCCTACACTCTGTGCTGGCAGAGTAAGATTGACATGTCTCCAGAAAGCAGGTGGACGTTCATCGCGGCTGACAATATTGCGATAGGTGTTCTCGACCGTCGGTGCCGCCGGCGCAGTCTATGCATATGTCATTGTCGCCGTCGATTCAACCAGTCTTCGGAACAGAGGTCTGGCTTTCGCCTTCACCTCATCTCCGTACATGATCACGGCATTCGCAGGACCAAGAGCTGCCCAGTCGTTCGAACAGGACGTCGGTACCTGGAGATGGGCTTTCGGAACATTCGCCATCATCACTCCGGTCATGGCGCTCCCGCTCTTTGTGATGCTAAAGTTGAACTTGAACAAGGCCAAGAAGGCCGGATTAATGCCGGAGGAGAGTATCGGCAGTGGGCGGACATTCCTCCAGACTGTGCAACACGTTCTCGTTGAGTTCGACAGTAAGTCAACGATCAAGCCTCATCGACGCAATCTGGCGTGGACCAAAGACTAACTCACGTGTTTGCTCAGTCATCGGCGTTGTCCTCTTCGCTGGCGGTCTCATGATCTTCCTTCTCCCATTCAACCTCGCCGCTTCTGCTTCCAACGGCTGGGCCACCGGCTGGATCATCGCCATGATCGTCATCGGCTTCTTCATGATGGTCTTGTTCGGCGTCCACGAATACTACTGGGCAAAGTGCCCCTGGATGCCGTGGCACTTCCTGACCGACAAGTCCATGGTCGGCACCTGCGCGCTGAACATGGTCTACCAGATCTCGTACTACACCTGGAACCTGTACTTCCAGTCCTTCCTGCAAGTCGTCTTCAACGTCTCGATCGCCGAGGCCGGCTACATCAACAACACCTTCTCCGTCGTGTCGGGCTTCCTGCTGTTCATCGTCGGCTTCGCAATCCGCCGCACGGGCCTCTACCGCTGGCTCTTCTACATCGCCGTGCCCTTGTACACCTTCACCCTCGGCCTCATGATCCACTTCCGCCAGCCCAACGGCAACATCGGCTACATCATCATGTGCGAGATCTTCATCTCCATCGGCGGCGCGGTCTTCATCCTCGTGTGCCAGCTCTCGGTGCTGTCCGCCGTCGACCACCACCACACCTCGTCGGCCATGTCGTTGCTTTACGTCTCGGGCGCCTTCGGCGGCGCCATCGGCCCGGCGATCTCGGGTGCAATCTGGACAAACGTCTTCCCCAACGCTCTTGTGCGGTACCTGCCCGAGGGCGTCAAGGACCAAGCGGCTGTCATTGCTGGCAGTCTGGCGACGCAGCTCAGCTACCCGGTCGGCAGCGAGGAGAGGCTCGCGATCCAGCTGGCGTACGGTTACGGCCACACTCGCATGCTGGCTGCTGGTGTTGTTTTCTCCAGTCTCATGCTCATCTTCATGTTTATGATAAAGAACACGAATGTCAAGGACATCAAGCAGACCAAGGGCATGGTCTTCTAAAGCGTGGGGTTGTGGGGTTGAAGAAGAAAGTATCAGTTGCCGATTTACTCGATTCGTTCACCCAAAAGTATGGATAATGTAAAGATATGTAGTGCTGGCATGGGATCGGAGTATAAGGGCAGTTGACGGTTTCAAGAAAGTCAATGGTTCTTGCATCACGACATTTGTTTCAGTCATCGGCCTCGTCAGTTCCAGACTACACTTTCCTAAAAGCTCGTGCCGCTGCTTCAGATCATCCACTCGCTAAGTGTACCTGTAGCAGAAAGGCCCCTTCATGGTGCTCATGCTCTCGCCCAGAGTCATGTGCATAGGCGTGGCGTAGCCCAAGTTCATGTCATCGTCAAGCGTCCTGTAACGGATCAACGTCAGCGATTTCGTGTATTCAGCGTGGCACTCCCCACTCTACAACTTACGCATTCCTCGAAGGCGGCGTGTCCGATAGGGTCAGCGTGCCGTAGATAGCATTAGTGCGCTGGTACGGCTGCTGGTTCTGCCACATCCACCAAACGCGGTCGATCTGGGCGTGATGCAGGTAGAAATACGGATCGCCGTTGGAAGCCGCGAAGTCGCTGCCGGGGTCGCCGGCGACGGTGAAGTGGCCGGCGGTGTGCACGCCCATGAAGTTGTTGGCAAAAGCCGGTTCGCCGCCTTGCATTTGGGTCGAGAAACAGTAGATGCTCTTGCACTCGAGCAGGTCGATGACTTCTTTGTCGTTGCTCCACTGCCTGGATGTCCACGGGGAGATGTCACGCTTCAGGCAGCGGGGGTTGTAGCCTAGGCCTAAGAGACGGGCTTGCGCAGGGTCGGAGACGTTGCTGATGGGGTTTGGAGGCTCGCAGGCTAGGCCGCTGAAGACTGGTCCGAGATTCACACCAAAGTCTTTGAAGGGCCCGTCTTTGAGGCAGCCGCCGCCTTCGCCATGGGGAATCAGGATTGATGGTGCTTCGTTAGTAGGGATACCGTAGCCTTCCTGCTCGGTACAGCCTAGCTCCCCATTGCCACTCATGCTCGTGTCGCTGCCGTCAAGTGCCGGGGAAGACGCAGGGTCAGCCGCCCATTTTGGCCAGTTGTGATACGGCTGGTAGCCATCGTAGCCGCACTCATTGCGCAGCGTTTGTTCGTAGGTCCAGGTCAAGAACCTGTGCCATCCGAGGAAGTTGCCCGTGCCATGGATGGTGAAGGTCTGGTTGATGTGTGTTGCCACGAAGTCGTCGTACCGGCGTCTCACGCCGGGTGCTTCTGCCAAAGGTGTCTTTGCTTCTATCTTGCCCAAACACTTTACAGCAGCAATGTACTTCTTTCGCTCACGCTTTGTGAGCTCGCTCCTAGACGGTGTAAGTTGGTATGCTGGAACGGGCTTCTAGAGACAAGCATACCATTCCTTGCGCACGATGATATTCTTGTCATTGCAAGCTTCCCACGCCTTAGGTGCGCCGTTCCTTTGGTAGTCTTGTTGATTGATCCAGGCACGAGCTGCATAGGTATCGGATTCTAAGTAAGGACCCTTAGTGTGGACAGCCACAGCTGAAGCGAGTGGAAGAACGGTCCCAACCGTAGCGAGAAATGTTGTGAGGTGCATGCTGGACAGTATTGCTGGCCGCAGATTTGTGCAAGATGATATCCGGCAAACTCACGACATTCTACGCAGAGGTGTCCTCGAGGTATAAATACGTACAGTTTCCGGTAAATGGATGTCCGAAGGTAGGCTCGCTTCAGGCATTGGAATGCAAGTGCCGCCATTTTTTCACAAGTGCCAGTGACAGCCGAGCATGGCTTGTCCCAAGTCGGGACATGAAGGAAGAACAGGCGAAGTGCAAAGGAATTGATCCAGAGGCTGAAGCGCGCGAAGGATGGGTTTCCGGTTCGGAGGTGTGAATGTACTCTGAGGTACAATGCAATACATCTTCCGTCTCGTGTTCGCCGTCCAGTAAGAAGCGATGTACAGCCAATTAGGCCCGCTGAGGATCTGGATGCGGTGGTACATGGCGTTGTCGCATATTCTCCGGACATCCTTGTCGCTGCAGTCGAGGGCCGAGGCGTTGTCCAGTGCGTGAGGCTCCTTCTTCGAACGGCATATCTAATTACCCGGTTGTATATTTCTGCGAGAAGGGTGGCCTAGCCCTGCTAGTGACGGCTTGATTGCTCGCTTAAGCATCCATGTCTGCTCGTCTAGCCAAGTTGGAGATCCTCAGCTGAGGCCTGGCTGTACCGGCTGGTAGCTACTATTGCTACGGGCCAGTCTTCACAGTGTCACTTTTTAGCACTTCTTCGGAATCCACACGCGCGAGGCACCCCGATCGATCTTGTATTGTCTTCGAACGGCGTCTGGATTACGGCCAGGTTGACCGGTGACTGTATTTCTAGACGAGAAGGAGTGAGACATTTCCGCTACACCGGGCGTTTGGTGTTCGTTCTTCTGATCACCATATTGTTGGAGCATCTTTCCCCGCTTGTGTCAATTTTTGCATTTTGGGAAATTTGTCGTGAGTTCAATCCTATGAAGGAAGTGATACTGCTGGGTTTGCGATCTTGGACCTCGAGAACCTTCACTCATCAGTCATCACGAGATCTTAGACTTCGTGGAGATGCGGGGGACGGGATCTCGGATGTGGCTGTGCGTCTCGATAAGCTGATGACTAACCCAGCTGACCGATTGGTGACGACATATGTGGCGCGAGCACCAAGGCTGGATGTTGACGGCAGGTGCATGTGAACGACAACAGAAGTTGCCTTGATTTCTTGAACCTCACTTTGTGCTTCACACTTGCACTGCCTATTTTGCCACAACAAACCTAAAAACAAACTAGCCACACTCGAATCCCATAACATCATCTACTCGCCGCACAGCATCAAGCCCATTACCAACAACATGGCGAATCCCTCTGAGCCGCCACCCTCTTACGAGGCCGCGATCAATAGCAACTCCCACGGCAGCAACCAAGCCAGCAGTTCCTCACAATCACACTCACAACCACACGGTCAGTCAGGCCATCTCCAAGTGCCTGGCCAGGGCGACGACGATGCTATCCCCGCCGCAATCCGTCGCTCAATGGAAGATGAAGCACGCGCTCTCCCCAAAGGCTGGGTACGCTCCTACGATCCAGAGACGGGCCACCAATTCTTTGTCGACACAACCAAGGAACCCCCGCGCAGCATTTGGGTGCACCCCTACGACGATGACGAATACCTGAGCACGCTCCCTAGCGAAGAACGAGAGCGAATCGAGGAGGAAAGCCTACGCCATCCACATGATGCGCAGCCTTCCAGAGCCGACATCATGCACGATCACACCGACATCAGCGACAATGAAGACATCCCAGCCGACCTACCACCACGGAAGACTCCAGCACCCGCTCAAAAGAAATCGTTTGGCCGCAAGATGAAAGACAAGCTCACCGGTAGCACACACGAGGAACGCGAACAAGAACGTGCTCGCCGCGACCAGAGAGAGCGCGAACTCTACCAGCGCCACCTCGCAATCCGACAGGCCATGACCAAGGCGTTGCAGACGGGCGAGCCGCAACTCATCGGACGCGACAGGGACGGCAAAGACGTCTGGCTCGAGCCGCCACAATACAGCGGCTCTCGTAGCTACCCGGGAGGCTATGGTTACAATCCGTACAGAGGTGTTGGTGGTCTTGGTGGTCCGATGGGTGGCGGCATGTATGGTGGTGGTGGCATGTTTGCACCGCCTGGGATGTACCGCAGGCCCGGCATGGCGTACGGACGACCTTATGGTAGAGGCTACGGCGGCGGATACGGCATGCCGATGGCACTGGGTGGCGGTCTACTCGGTGGCATGATGCTGGGCGGTGCTATGGGCGGTATGGGCGGTGGATTCTGCTAGGTGACCACTTGTTACGATACCGATGATGGACTGCCTTGGACGCTTACTCATGAGATTCCGAGGCATAGTTACGAACGTGGAAATAGTTACCATGGCCCTTTTTTAAGCAGTCTTATTCTACCCGGTCAAATGGGAACACTCTAATCATCACTTTTCACGATGTCTAAGAATTTGGCAGACACATCTTCAACATGGTCTCCGACAGTCCCTCACACTAGGTACGTCATGCCTGGGATTCCATTTGCTCGTGCATTAAACGCTCTTATCTCATGTAACCTGCCCCCATATCGCCGCTCTCTTCATCGTCCACCACTAAGTCACTTCTACACGAGGCTGGAGATACTGGCTCATTTTACTCACATGAGGTTGTTCTAACCTTCTCCCGAGTGGGCGCATGGACCCTCCTGTTAAAGTATGGTACAGCCAACACAAGCAGCCCGAACTAAGACGTATCGCGACACGACCAGCAATCTCCAGAGGCCCCACTTCTTCGATGGAATCGCCGAACGCTCCAAGTACCATGCCCGTACGATTGTGGTTTGACAGTTGCAACAGTAGCGACTTCAACCCCGAATTAAGAATTCACAAGATTGATGGAAACGACAGGGCAAGCAGGCAGGTTGTTTATTAAAAATCACTCCTCAACAGTCGGCACTTTCTCATATTAAATGGCTAAAATTCGCTACTGTTTTCGCTTCGGGGGGTCAGGGAACAGCGGGTTGTTGCGATCGTTCAAGCCGTCATCGTCGGCGGCGGTCAAGTGGTCGCTTCGGGGGTCGGTGGTGGCCTTGGTCACGGAATCCGGCTTGGCCTCGTCGTGCATGAAATCGGAGCCGGAGCCCGACGCGGCCTCCATGCTGCCGTCGAGGTCGGCTTCGCGGGTGCCGCGGAGGACACAGGGTGCTATCGGCTGCTTCCAGTCGTCACGGCGCTCTGGGATGATGAAGATGTCGAGCCAGCGGGGCATCACGAAACCGAGTATCACCCAGATCAGCAGGAAGTGCGCCACGATGAAGCCCATGACGTGCAGGGGGTCGTTGCTCACGCCTTCGAAGGCGGGATAGGCGAGACTCAGGATGATGGCGAGGACGGGGCCGGAGAAGTAGCGCAGGAGGGGGGCCCAGACGGCGGGCAGAGTCCAGTTGGAGCCGCCGCCGATGACGGAGTTGAGGTCGTGGCGGAGTTGATTGCCCTTTTTTCGAGAGTGTCAGCACGTCCGTGATCTTGATACATTCTGTGTACTTACCGAGTAGAAGGCGAGGTAGTAAAGTTTGGCCTGCGGCGTGCCCGTCTTGAACACTCGAGCAGTGGGCCGCACGTCAGGTGTTTTCGCAATGAAGACGGAGGCAACTGTTCCGACCGCAAACACTCCGAAACCAACACCGGCACCGGCTTCCACGCTGACACTGTGGCCCACGATCAAGGCGAGAAGCTGGGCGCCGAAGAAGCTTGCGTTGTAGGCCGCAAAAGCCGGCATGCCGACTTGGCTGACGACGTCTTCGAAACGATAGATGGTCGTGGCGCTGACGCACTCGGCCCAGACGGCAAACACGAGACCGACGTTGTTGATCCACTGGTCGATGCCTTCCAAGTAGAAATATCCGAAGCGTGTGCAATTCGGGATCGACACGAGGAAGACCAGAGAGACAAGGCCGGTGCAAACCCAAGCGCGGGACCAACGGCGACGCATGATGAAGGCTGAATCCATGAGCAGTGTCATGACTGCGTCCAGCATGACGAAAGTCGAGCTGACACCGACGACCGCAAGGGTCAGGAAGAAGAGGGCGGACCAGAAGTTTGCCCCCGGCATCTGGGCGAAAGCTTCAGGGTAGGTCATGAAGCCCAAGCTGTAGCTTCCCATAGGGTTCTCCGGGTCAGGCCTGAGATCCATGAAGCCTACAATGCCGAACGCGGCGAAGGCGAGTGCGGCTTCCAAGAACGCGTTCGTGCAGGCGAGAAGAACAGCGTCTTGAGCGGCGTTGGCGAATTGGCGGTTGTAGGACGCATATGCTGTGTAGAAGCCGAAACCAACACCAGTGGAGTAGAAGACTTGCCCGACGGCATCCTGCCAGATCTTCGTCTGCGAGAGGGCTTCGCTTCTCCAGGTTGCGAAGTACATCTTGATACCACGGCTTGCGTTAGGAAGAGATGCACCGCGTCCGATCAGAATAACCATGACGATCAGAGGCATGCCCATGGTGAAGTAGACGACGCGCCCCGTCCAGCCGGTGCCTTTGAACATGCAGAGCCAGACGAGGAAGAACAGGAATGCGTTCCAGCCGAGGAGACGCCCGTCAATGCCGATTCCGGGATAGTCGACCCAACTGCCAGACTCGTCGCGGTCCACGGCGTTGACCACCTCGTACATGAAGTAATTCGGGGTGTCGCCAGCGTAAGGTCCGGAAGCGTCGCTCGACCAGGGAAGCGGACTCTCGAAAGACTTTTGGAAGAAGACCATTCCCCAGGCGATGATGGGGATGAAGTAGATGCTGACTATCAGACCAACGTAGTTCAACGCGAACCCGGTGCCTCTCATCCGCCGACTCATCTTGTTGAAAGCCGTCACGGTGCCTCCACGGTAAGCATTACCGGCAGCAAGTTCGAGAGCCATAGCAGGGATTGCCAACAGAAGGAGGGCCAGAAGGTAAGGGACGAACCATTGTAGCCCATTGTTGTTGAAGACTGTGGAAGGGTATCGCAAGAAGTTGCCCATGCCAATGACACCGCTCAAGGAGGCGAGGATGAATGCCGTACGCGACGGCCACTGGTCACGGCCCTCAGCATCCTTCGCTGGCGGCGGTGCGATTTTCGCACCGATCTTCTTGAGTGTGTCCATGAGGATGGATACGGAAGGGTTAGATCTGGGGGCCAGTAGTGCAGCAGTCGGTGCAGCACACTGGTGGAAGGTGATCAAGATCAAGAGGGGAAGTGGGAACAGGGATGGAAGAACATCCACGCCGTTGGAACGACTGCTGATGTATGTATGCAGCCCAGTCTCACCAGTGTCTGCGCCCAGCGTCCGCTCGTCGCGCTTCTACATCTTGGAGCCCAGACTTGGTGTTATCAATTGACTTGGCATATCGTGACAATGGCGGCATAACGCTAGGAGATGCCAATTGCTTCCAGATCTCGGTATGCACATGAGCAAAGCTTGGGATTATCTTTGCCTTGAAGCATATAGGTGGGAGAAGGTTGCACCCCTAAATAAAGATCCAGTCTGGCATGAGTCGTTTTAACGTCGGTTGAAGTTTGGTCTTCACCAAGGGACATGTCTCCATCACTAGCGACATGGCAGGATCTAGCGGCTTAGTTGCACACAGAAGATGACCGCCATGAAATCGATGCAGTTCTCGTTGGTAAGATCCAGGTGATGTCCTTGCCATAAGGGAGTCTCGCCAAGCCACTACTTACGTCATAGCCTCAGCACGCCAAGGTCTCAGCCTTGTTCTAGGGCCGGGATACGTCTTGGTGTCGCGTGGGCGGCATGGCCGTTGATCTTTGGTTATCGACCATTGTACGAAAGTAGTGTGAAGACCCTCACGGATTGCCCTTCGCAGTACTACTACCTTACTTTTTCACCCTGACGCTGACATTGTTGATCTTCTCCAGCAAATCTTTGATGAAACCTTCGTCCTTGTCATCATCGATCTCCATGTCTTGATACCCGTGTTCGGCTATCTCCCGTGGCAGGATCGCCAATGCACGCCCTGTTCGAAGAGGATTATTAGCAAACTCCAGATTGGACAGTTCAACCCCGCGCCTCGGACCTACCGTTGACGTTTGGGTCACTGGCAATGTGCATCACGGCAGCAGCAGCATCTCCGACCTGGGCAAAGGGCACACCACCGGCTTGCAGCTTGTCCACAACTGCTTTGGATAGAATGCGGGTTTCAATGAACCTGTGCAAAATCTGGTGTCAGTCTATGCCTCATGGACTGCTTGTCTCAAACAGCAGAGCAGCATCGACTCACGAAGGCGCAATCAAATTCACCCTCGCTTTCTGCGCTGGCAGAACCTGACGCATACTCCTCATCATGCCTCTGGTGCCAAACTTCGCGGCAGCATATTGCGGTGCCCCATTGTGGTCCACATAACCTGCAAGACTTGTGGTGTAGATGAGACATCCATCGCGGCCTGAGACCTCCGTCTGGCGAGAAAAGTAGTGTAAGGCCAGCTTTGTGGTGTACATGTAACCGATGAGGTTGATGTTAACAATGCTGAGATCAGGTTCCACGGGCTCGCCCGTGGTAGGGTCAGATTGGTCGTTGAAGATGGAGTCCGATCCCGATATGCCGGCATTAGCCAGCACGATGTCCACACTTCGTGAGGGCGACTTGCTGACTGCGAGCTTGAACAGTGCTGCTTGGTCTTGCCAGTTTCGAGTGTCGCACTTCGTGAAGGCGACTTTGTCTTGGCCAAGCTCTGACACCAACGTATGGGCAAGATCTTCGGCGATATCTCCAAAGGTCACAAAGGCTCCGGCTGTAACGAAGGATCGCATGCAAGCCTCGCCAATGCCGCTGGCACCTCCTGTGATCACAACACTCTTCCCTGTGAGCGACTGCACGTCGTAGCTGGCGGCTGGATTGACGGCATGGTCATGGTTGAAAGTTGTGGCAGCCATGATCTGTTGATCAATTGATGTCTCGATGTTGGGAGATGTTTGGCAGACTGATGTTGCTTGCCAGACAGGTATGTAAGCCTATGTAGGCTTACTTAAAGTGTCTCGGGGTGTGATGATTACGAGCTTACCCGAGGAACACCACCTCTGCTGCATGTAAGAGTAATATGGTTCGAAACGGTTACTGGAATGCATGTGCCGAAGGAACTTCACCAGAGTAACCTTATATAGGCAATGCACTGAGCTTGTTTGGAATAGTCATGAGAGCTGAGTGATCTTACTGCATGTCCTCGTACTCGAGCGGCTGATCGGATGTCTTCTTTGAGGTTTCCAGCGAGACTTCAGGTAGCGTGAAGCAAGATGTCTTTATCTGACATCGGCCTATCTCGACGCTCTCGCGCGCGTATTCGAAGAATTGTCGATGCCGTGACACCAAGTGTTGGTAGTGTTTGGAGTCGTTGTTGTATTGCTCGTCAACGATGGAACAAGGGAAGTACGAACATGTGCCGTCCGTGCTGAAGCTCCCATTCCATGAGGTCATCACCCGTCGCATTCACATCAATTTAATTCATCACCATTGTTGAACATAACTGAACGAGGCCATCGACCTTCAGCGAACTCGAACTCGGACTCGGACTCCTACACACCAAGGAATTAGCGCTCAACACCAGCTTCCAACGTATTAGAAGTCACCTCAACTCATCGAACAGCGCGTAGTCTGCCTCTTTGCCGACCACCAACACAACAGTCCAATCCAACCTACCATGACACCTCAAACACCACCCTTCCACCGACTCCTCTCCTTCTACTCCAATCTCTCGCCCAACCCCGACACGCAAACCATCCGCCTGCAAGACTCACTCCGCGGCAACCTAGCGCTAGGCCTAGACTTCCCCGTCGCATTCGCAATAGCGGTAGGCCGACACCTCTTTCTCAAGAACACCAGCTTCTTCTCCCTCAACATCCACGTCCCGTCAGTATCAACCAAAGCCACCCTCCTCGACGGCATCGCCGTGGAAGAAAAGAAATCGTACTCGTGCTCGGAGCTCGTCGGTCTTGCGGGTATGAACGGCTGGGCGGGCCAGGCGGATGCGGTGGGCGTGTGGGCTCTGGCGGCGGATGTGCATACTGGACGGATAGAGGGCGAGGATGTTGTGGCGTTCCAGAAGGGGACTCTGTTGAGGGAGATTGAGAGGCGGAGGAGGGATCGGAGTCAGGTGCTGCCGCTTTGGAGGGGAGGGCCTATTTCGGTGAGTGGGCACAGCTGGTTTGTTGGGAAGTTGTTTGGGGTTGAGGTGTATCAGGAAGGTGAAAAGAATGAGTGAGTGAAATGCTGTATTGAGAGAGGCCACTTGCTCCGGTAAACGGAGGCATGGCGCATTGGTGTGAATGGCTTGATTAAAGCCTTTCTTCTGCTTTTGGCCCCGAACGTCCAGCGGGATACGGGTGTTTTGAAGAACATTTGCCAGTACCTTGAGGAAGGGAGCCCTCCGCCATGGTTGAAAGTTGAAAAGAAAGCAATGGTACGCGGGCGACAGGCGCAACTGAAATCAACCATAAAACGTCGACGGCATGTTGCTCTTGGTGGGAGCAATTGATCTTGTTCTGCCGAGATTAAGTTACATCATTACATGTAGTGTTTCGGAAGCTTTGTATTTTGGGTCAGAGGATACCAAAGTCAGTCCGATCCACTGAAAGCGTCGGTACCCATCTTGTAGAACAACACTTTCTCACCTTTCGTTCAAAGCCTCATTGTTGCATCAAGGCCAACTGAAGTTTTTATCCCAAATGTTTCCTACCACCACCTTTACTACCAACCCCAATACCCTCACCCCACTGTGGACCTCAAACTTCCACGAACCTATCTCGCCCCATGGGCAATGGGCGCAACATGGCATTATCCGTCTTTGTCATGTCATGCAAGCGACACGGTCGTACTACGGCGACACGGCACTGCCATGCAACTTGCGCAAGTCTAAGCAAAGCACGGTCTGGCTTCCAACCACCAGAGCTCCATGCGGTAAATCGCTCACGATGATGGAAGCGGCTTACATACATACGTCGTCGACGCTACGCACCGGAGATGCACTAAATCGCTTCTCGAATCTGCGGATCGCAACTGGCCGCAACCTAAAGTCGCACTTCGCACTCGATGGCCGATGAGCATCTTCCAGCTTTCGAGATCGCCATCGGCATATGGCAGCAAGGTTGGTCCATCGAGTCGACTACTCGCGCCATGCCTGTTCCTGATGACATCCGTGCCATGTGGTGGATCATACCCCATGCCATTCAACTTCCAATCGGGCCTTCTCTTCTGGAACCCCGCCGCTAAGCTCCTCATTTCTCGTTTCCCGACTGGGGTTCTGGAGACGGCGGAGACGGTTTCTGCCACCTGCGATGATTTCATGCTCTAACAAAAAAGTGTGTTTGTTTGCCCTTGTCTCGACCACGCCTCTCGAGGCCGAGCCTTGCCAATTCGAGCTTGCTTGGATGAGAGGGTGCCAACACCCAAGGGCAGATCATGGCTAGGTACATAAGTCGGTCTTCCCCTCCGCGAACGGTAAGGTAGTATTACCCACCCATTCCGTTGTTCTCTTCACTCTACGGTTCACGACGATGAAGACTTTCGCGTTTGGCGCTGCCCTTTTGGCAGGTCTCCCTACCTCTCTGGCTCAGGACGGTTACGAAGACAGCCAATGTTCATCCATTAACGCCGACGAGATCCGGTCTATGGGAAACAGCTCTCTGTTTACTCGATGGAGACCATACAGCCACGTCAACGCTCCGGCCGGCTGGCTCAATGACCCTTGTGCGCCGATGTACGACCCGCAGAGAGACGAATATCACATCTTCTACCAATGGCACCCAAACCACATCAACTGGTGAGCATCTGATTGCTTTCACCTGCGAAATCTGGAGTAAAGACTAACACCTAACCCTAGGGGAAACATCTCATGGGGCCATGCCATAAGCAAAGACATGATCACCTGGCAAGATAAGCACGGCTGGCGCGACGACGAAGCCGTGGCGCTCGCACCGACAGGCAATGGCTCTTACAACGGCTTGGGAATTTTCAGCGGCACCGCCCAGCCAGTCAATTTGCAGGGCGAACAAGACGGCACTTTGCTTATCTTCTACACTTCGGTGCAGCACTTGCCCACGAATTGGCAGATCCCGTACACACCCTACACCGAGACGCAGAGCTTTGCGTACAGCACCGATGGCGGTGATACGTGGCAGGAGTATGAGAACAACCCAGTCATTGATGCCACTACTGGGACTGAGCCGATGAACTGGAATTTGACCGGTTTCCGTGATCCGTTCTTTGAGGTATGCCATGTTGACGCTCTCAAGAACTTACGAAAGAGCACACACTGACAAGACTACAGCCATGGCCAGAGATGGACAACCTTCTGGGTGCCTCGGAACCTCACTACTATGCCGTCTTTGGTTCTGGCATCAAAGGTGTTGGCCCACGCATGCCACTATGGTCGGCACCAGCCCGTGACCTTACCTCGTGGACCTTCCTCGGTGCTCTGTGGGAACCGGCAGCCAACTCTTCCTTCGGCCCTGTTCTCTCCACTGGCACCAACGCCTTCAACTTCGAGGTCTCGGGCTTCTACTCACTTGCAGACAGCAAGGGAAAGCTGCACTACTACACTACATACGGAACCGAAGGCGGCAACGTCTCTTTCCACCAGGGAGCACAATGGGCACTATGGGCCGAGGGCACCGTGACACCTCGCGAGAACGGCAGCGCACAGTTCAACCAGATTGCCGGCGGCGCTGCTGATTGGGGTAATGGATACGCCATCACACAGTTCAACGACACCAAGAACGACCGCCGCGTGCAGTGGGTGTGGGTTCGCGAAGAGTTCGTCGGCGACGAGGGTCTCTTCAGCGCCACCCAGCAAGGCTACCAAGGCGCACTCGCTCTGCCGCGCGAGATCTTCGTGCACGAAGTAGACGGCGTCCTCAATCCCAACGGCACCCTCAACTCAGGCGAGGCAGTTCTCTCCCAGCGCTCCGACGGCACCTTCGACGCGTCAACCCAGGGCCGCAGACCGTTGCCTGATATCATGGAGGGCCTGCGCGAAGGCGCCGAGCACTGCAGGCATGGCAACAACAAGACGTACATCTCCTCCGAGATCCTCTCCAACGGCTCCGCGCCCTCTTACGAGATCCAAGCCACGTTCTCCCCGTCCTCCAGCGGCCCCATCGGCCTCACCATCGCCGCATCCCCCGACGGCACCGAACGCACGCACATCTTCTACAACCCGTCCAACAGCACCATCCTCGTCGACCGCAGCGCAAGCAGCGCGATCAAAGAGTTCAACAACGCGACCGTCACCGGCTACTTCCACCCGTACACGCTGGCGTCCACCAAGGCGCTCGAGAAGATCCACATGCACGTCATCGTCGACGGCAGTCTGGTCGAGGTTTTCGTCAACGAGCGCTTCGCGCTGAGCACCCGCGTCTACCCTTCGCAGACTTGCAGCACCGGGTATGGCGTGTATGCGGGCGAGGGCGGGCAGGCGGTGGTGGAGAAGTTGGAGGCTTGGGTTGGGTTGAAGGGCGTTTGGCCGGATCGGCCGGCGGATAGCAGTAGTGAGTTGGTGTGGGATTCAGTGGAGCAGACGAATAACTACACTTGGTGGACGGGCAATTAGGTGGGGGATGTTGTTGGCGGTGGACGAGATGCCTAGATGCCTATGTCCCTCCGACAAGAAACGATAACGATGATGATGGCGGAATTTACCGAGAGCTTCTCTTCCAAGCCCGATTTGACTTTTAAGCGAACAGATATATATTGCGGGGATCCGGCTCCACAGTGGAGAAATTGGTGAAAGCGTGCTGCCATGTGCCTGCGTGAGTGAGGTGTATGACGATAAGGCGGGGACATGGGTGAGATAGCAGATCGGGTACATGTAATGGCATCAGGTACTACAACACCCACACCCAACGTGACCTCGAGAATACACCGATATCTTTCATTATTGCATCCAGCAGGCAGGCAAGCAAGCAATAATGCAAGATTACAAGCACTCCGGGGGCATTCGATGCACCTATCAGCCAGCTCGCATGTGACAGGCCCCCAACAAATCAACAACGCACCGGTGAGATGGCTTGACGGCTCGAGGCACACTGCCACTTTGGTTGGAGCTGAACTTGGGGGCGTTTCTCTAGGCGGACGTGCATGCATGCGCTACCACTGCCTCCAAGGGCTCGCTCCGTCTTGGTGACGACCCAGCTGCCTTCTGGGCGTGTGTCTCTGCACTGCCTTACTCATCTTCTTGTCCCTTACACGCTCGGCGTACTCGTCTTGAGGGAATGAATAATATTGACATACCAGGCTCAACAACCTACTCCTCCCTCACACAGACACTACCATGTCGGGCGTTGAGGTCGTCCTCGGCACCATTGTAAGCTTGAGCCTTGCCCCACCATCAGCAGCCTTTCTGCCCTTCCCTGCAACACCGTTCCGGCTAATACGCGTCCACAGGCTTGCGTTGCGGCCGTTGTATCTGCCTACCGTGATGGCGGCACCATCATCCAAAAGATCAAAGTAAAGCGCTCCCAGAAGCGCGCAGCACCGCCCTCTCGCCTGCTGGAAGAGTCCATAGACCAAGCACCGACCGACATCGAGCGCGAGAAACAACGCGGCATCCAGCGCTTCGGCAAAGCCTTCGAACGCGGCGACACAGTCGCCGTTATTGCCCTGCAACAGATCACCATCGAACTACAGAGCAGCCTGCTGGAGGAATTGCGCAATGCGGCTTTCGATGATGCCGTCACGGACTTTCGATACTTGGTCGACGTGGCGGACGCCGAGCGGGACAAAACAATGAACACCTTGATCCAGCTGCGGCAGCGGCTGTTGGCCTCGGAGCCGATTACGAGCGAACTATCTCTGTCTCCGACCTCGACCTCGACAAACATGGCCACCGGCAGGCAGCAAAGAGCTTCCCTGCCCCTTCCTGCATCCCATTCCTCACCATCAAACAACGAGCTCAGGACCACCCAGACCTGGGCTCAGAGCAATCACGCCGCCAGTCGTGATGCTTCCGGGGAGGAAGACGCCGCGTCCGGTGCCGAGAATGCTCCGCGCAAGCAAAAGCACCGGGCGTCTTTGCTTGGCTTTCTCAGGCATAGGCAGAGCAGTCATGGGGGTGGCTCTGGAGCCCAGACGCCTACCTTGGCGGTGAATGGTGGGCAAGAACCGCCCAGGCCAGTTTCGCCAACACATGTTCCTCCGCCACGGGCGCATACGATTGCTACTGATGCTAGGTCGTCGATCAGCACGGGATCTGTCCACTCGACGCAGACCGTGGCGACTAGCTGGAATTATCAGCCATGGGAGGGTGAGTGTTTGTTGTCGAATGGTTTCCGCTGGGACAAGATGCTAACAATTTGCAGTTTGTAAAATGGTTCCTCAATACTGAGCTACACAGACGTACTAACCACCAACATAGGATGACCCAGCGAAGATTTGGGGAGCCAAGTCCGATCCAACCACATCATCGCCGGAGCAGACTCCTCAAGACCGCTCTTCACCACCTACGTCCCGCCCTTCAGTTGCGCCGACATGGAATCGCAACTCGTCTATCGCAATCCCTACGCCGATAGCAGATAACAACTACCTCGGATTCTGCAAGAACGCCGTGCGCCTGCAGAACGGCGACCGCAACGCATTCGAGAAGTGTGTCGACCACGGCTACTCGCGATCTGGCTACTCTTCCGCAACTGTCCACTTCCTGTCTTGCCGATCATCCAAGTGTAGCTACATGAGCCACCTGAAAACCGACACCATCTGGGAGCGAGTCTGGACCGACCCGGAGCTCGGCATGAAATGGCGCTGGACATTCCTCGCCAAATCGCACGTGCAGCAGAAGCAGGTCAAGGGCCAGCAATTCTCGTACAAGTGCGTCTTTTGCACCTTCGGCACTGGCAAGGGTGCGGTCTACCACGGCTCGAGAATGTATCTGCAGCACGTCGCTTCTCACAGGGGCGAGATCGGCGAGGTCTTGAAGTACAAGACTGCATGCATCAATGATCGTATTTGCGAGGAGGATGAGGAGTTTGATATCAACTTGTATCCGCTCGAGAGCTGCGAAGTGCGCGATCGTGAGCCTTCGCGGGTGCTTTCCGACGAGCTCATGGGTTTGGGTCTGTACCCGCCAAAGCCTGAGCCGGCGGACTCTATGTTCGGTGCCAACGAGCCGTGGAATGAGGGGCTCTCAAACTTCCATTATGGTGGAGACATTGACCGGACGGAACTCGAATAAGGCGCCGGTGGCGGGGTTTGTCGTGTTGGGATTAGGGCATGGCGAGTATTGCTCCCACGTCCGTCAAGCAAAGTCCAACAAGATCGCCCAACCCTTTCGGTTTGGCTTTGGTCTTCATTTCGATTTCGCAGTGCAATGCGTGTTCAGCCGCGCCAAATGCGCACGATGACCAGCTTTTCCCATCCGGCTTTCTTCCCGCTGGATCCTACAGTCTCGGCATTCCAGTTGCCAGGCCAAGCGCGGATGCTCGACTTTACGGCTTCAGGCTTGTTCTGGGCGCACAAGAGCACATATGCAACACCGCGCACGCTGAGAACCGCAGGCAGTTGCTCCAGCAGCCGATCGGTAGTCTCCATACCATCCGCGCCACCAGCGTAAGAGAGCTCGAGCAATTTCGAATCGCGCTCAAAGACCGCTTGCGATGTCATGGCGGCATCGTCCAGTGGCACGGGAAGGTCCTCGGTGGGAACATAAGGCGGGTTGAAAATCAGAACATCCACTTCCCCGTCCCGGACAGCAGACGCCAGATCCGCCACCCCGACATCGAGGAACGCAGGCACAGGCTTGCCCTGCGCGGCCACTTCCGCCGTGGCCACCCGCAATGTCTGCGCTGCGGCTTTGGCCGCGAGAGGGTTGACGTCTGTCCCTAAGAAGGCCACATCGGAGCGGTTGAAGATCGTCTGCGCGTTTGCGGCGGTGAAGGCTAGGACTACGCCGGAGCCGACGCCGACTTCTAGGACTAAAGGGGAGGGAGCCGAGGGGGGGAAGTTGTTCGAGAGGAATTCGGTTTCTGAGGGTGAGGAGAGGGTGTCCAGCAAGAGGTATGAGTCTTCGGCGGGCTCGTAGACGTTGTCGAAGGAGACGTGGGATGTTGAAGGCGTGGGTAGCATTTTTTTTTGCCCTGGACACGTGGACTAAGAATTTTGAGGTTTTTGGGTGCCTCGATATACCAGGTTAAATACGTTGTAGAACTCTTGTGGTCTTGATGCCCATGGACACGTCTTATATTGTGATGGAAATAATAATGAATGTGTCTGTCAATCTGTGTGCAAGCGAGAGAACGTGAGTCGGGCAATCTGGAAATCAGATTTCGGCAAAAGTCGAGATGACGTCGGCGATTTTGACTTGAAGCTTTCCAACACCAACACCAGGAGGCACCGCCATCCTCTGCCCTCTATTCAAACTCCTGACATCAACACAACAAACCTAACCATCCCCTCCTCTCCATCCACACAACCAACCAACCAACCCAACCAAAAAAGAAATGCGTCCCACCCCCCGCCTCCTCGCAACCCCAGCCCGCCTAACCCGCGGCACCAAACCCGAACCAATGGCCCTCCTCCCGCCCATCCCCCTCTACCGGCGCATCCTCCGCTGCCACCGCAAACACCTGCCCGCCGAAATGCGCGTGCTCGGCGACCAATACGTCAAAGCGGAGTTCCGCGCGCACCAGAAAATCGACAACCCCGTGCACATTGTCGGCTTCCTGACCGAGTGGCAGAGTTACACGCAGATGGTCGAGGGGGATGCGTGGAAGGGGGAGAGGATGGAGAAGGGGAAGGTCGAGAAGATGAGTGATGAGCAGGTTGCGCAGATGTATGAGCTTATGTTGAGTATTAGGGAGGCGGAGGTGGAGGGGAATGAGGCTGAGGTTGGGGCTAGGAGGGCTGCTGAGGAGGCTGCGAAGAAGGAGGGTGGGAAGAGTTGATTTTGGGAGGTCACTTTGGAGCTGAAGCGCTGCTTTGCGTTTGCGGTGTTACGTGGTGTGGTGTGGTGTGGTGTGGTCAATGGCTTTGTTTCAAGAGGAGGGTCATCAGGTGTGCTCGCCAACGAATGAATGCCACTCTGGTCCGTCAGAGAAAGCCTCATCGACTGCGACAATTGTTGTTGAACGAACAGGTTTGCTTTTGGTTACTTCTTCACAATCCAAGTCACGCCGGCCTATACCAGCAAGCATCTGCGACTTACAATGGCGCGGGTGTCCAGAAGCAAACACCCAATTGCACTGCGGCTTCCGACCCATGCCGCCTCTCTACAACACGACTCGCCGCAACCCACGAACCAGGTAATACGCCAACCACACACCACGATCATACCAAGCAACAACTCACAAGCCTTCAATGTGCACAACCCGAATCCGCCACTCTCCATCCTGCGGCATACCTGGTATGCAAACAAACAAAACCCATCCAACCCAATCCAACCCAATCCGCCAACACAACAGAAAAACCACAATCTAACAAGCCCCCCACCAGGCTCGAACTCCAAACCCCCTGCAAACCGAACCTAAACCTCCTCACCTGCCCCGATTTCTCCGCCTCCCAACCAAACGGTCCGGCTAGCATCCCGCACCTCCACGGTCTGCCATGCTGCACGCGCATCTGGGAATGTCCGCGCTGCGGGGATGGCGATGGCGATGCCGAGCCCGATCTGCGGTTTAAGCGTTTGCGCGAGGTTAGGAGGGTTGGGGTTAAGATTGGGGGGAGGGAGGGGGATGCGAGGAGGGAGCGGGGGAGGGGAGTGGAGGTTGGGGTTGGGTGTTGTTCTGTTATGTGATTAATTGACGGGTTAGGATGGGATGGAATGTTACTGCTGTGCTTTGCGTGTTGGTGTCGTCGGGATGTGGAGGGCCGGAGGGTTGGAGTCTTGGGAGGGTTTGGTGTTTGTCTTGTCTTGTCTGGCATGGTGGATGGTCGGCTGTGTGGAGTGACTGCCCGGCTGACGCTTGACGGGCTTGGGTTCTGTTCTTTTTTCCTAGAGATGGTCGAGTTTCCCAGTTGGTCTGGGACTACCTGTTGGTGTAAATGCTAATTATACCGGTGTATAAACATCATGTAACATACCTTAACTGTGCAAGGCGTGCGAGACAAGACACTTGCCATGTCGTCTGATTGGTAAGCACTTTTTGCATGACACCTTCACCGAGCCTCGCAACGAAGACACCCGTTCCCTTGGGGTGCAACGATAAGTGAATCTGACTGAGAATAGCGTGGTAAAGTCTGTTCGTAGACCTTTGCTTGCGAACAGGTCATTCTTTTGCAATTCCCAATGGTAGGTACAATCTTCCAAAGTTACAGACTTCTACTAACGTACTACTCAATTATAGTCAAGAGTCGGGTTCGTTCTAATTTGTTATTAGAGAGGAAGATATTATGTTTGACGATTCGTGAACTAGCACATAGGGTTGGGGTTGGGGGTTTGCTACGACTCTCACGCGTCAGGAGGGTTTGTTTCCTCTGTCTCCCCTCTAAACACAGGAAAAGTACATGTTATAAACCTCAAGTGACAAATCTAACGACTTGCCATCTAGTCTTGGCTGCCTCGACAAGCTCGACTACCGACATGGACGTTGAAACAAAGCATGGCAGGTCCGCGGGCCGGCAAAGCCACGAGGAAATCATGTCGTGGGTGGCTTGCATGGGTGGATTTTTGACATGTCATGAGGCAGCACCGCAGTAGGGATGATGATAGGCGAGTCGACGACACTCGAAAGAGACTACTCATAAGCAAACGTCGCGCAGTCTTGTGTCCAATTGCCGTGCCTTGCAAAGCGTTGCCAACACCAGAAACCCTGTCGACAATGACTCGTGAAGAAGAGGGGATTCAACACGTCGGCTGTGCGAGACGAGGGCATACCACAGCATATGAGCACTATGCCCTAGGGTTTCCCGCCTCATATGTTGCATTCGGCTTTCGCGAAATCCGAGCGCATCATTCACAACTTCACAGCCTTCAGCCTCCTTGCCTCCATCGGTGTCAGGCACATCATCTTGCATGGGAGAGCACGAAAGGATTCAAATGCTGCACACTGCCAAGTCTCCAAGCGACGGGATCACAAATCGGGAAACATGCACTGCGAATCGCATCACACATCGCCAGATCATCGGCCATCATGTCAATTCTGGAGTCAACTCCAGATCGGGATGTGGACACCACAACACGTCGTCGAGATTTGGGAGTCGGAGGTTCTCCAGTCCTCCAGTTGCACCACATGAGCAAGAGCCCTAAAGTACGCCCCGTGGCACTGGCGGAAAACCCGCACGGAGAACCCACCTGGAGAACCCACATGGAGAAGCCCACACGCAAATCAACGCTCTCTCCGTGGAGATTCAGCATGAGTAACGTTACGACGGCCATCGTTTGGAGGCACCCTTCCTGAAGCGAGTTGTAGGGTGTGCCGTCGATCCGAGCGTCCTCCTGCTAATGTTTATAACCCAAGGCCTGTCCTCGCGAGGCAAGGTTGCTTTTCCACGCTTGTTTCTTTCCTCACTCATCGGGACTTCCTACTGAGAGGTGTACGACAGCCATGTATACCGTGGGAAACATCTACATCATCGCGGCCGTCGCCGTCATCGGTGGCGGTCTGTTCGGTTTTGATATCTCTTCCATGAGTGCCATTCTTGGTGATTATTTCCCCTCTGGCGACTTCGCTTGCAGGGGATCATACTGACTCTCTTTCAGGCACCCAGGCGTACAAATGCTACTTCAACGAGGGCACTGTCAACGAAGAAAGACTATGTTCGGGTCCCAGCAGTGCAGTCCAAGGCGGTATCACCGCAGCTATGACTGCTGGATCATGGCTCGGTGCTTTGGTATCGGGCTACTTGTCTGACATTCTGGGCCGCCGAATGGCAATCATGATCGGCTGCGTGATCTGGGTCGTCGGCTCAGTCATCATCTGTGCCGCACAGAACATCCCCATGCTGGTGGTCGGTCGCATCATCAACGGTTTCTGCGTGGGAATTCAGTCCGCGCAGGTGCCGGTGTACATCAGCGAATGCGTGCCGCCAACGAAGCGTGGCCGTCTGGTCGGCTTGCAGCAATGGGCAATCACTTGGGTAAGATTCATTCGCTTCAGTTCTGAACTCAACGGTTGATCAGTGAGAGCTAACCGATCGATCAGGGTATCTTGATTCTCTACTAGTACGTGACAAGAACGCTTGCCTGCCGTGCATCCAATTAACGTTCTATCAGCGTCTCGTATGGAGCCTCCTTCGTTGGCGGCACTAACCAGAATGCCGACAACTACAGCGAAGCCGTCTTCCGTATCCCGTTAGTGTCCCGAACTGTACACCGCCAGAACCAGTGCTGACCTTCAAACAGCTGGGGAATCCAAATGGTTCCTGGCATCATCCTCTTCGCCTTCATGATCTTCATGCCAGAGTCGCCTCGCTGGCTAGCGCGCAAAGACAGATGGGATGAGTGCCACAGGATCCTTACCCTCATCCACGGCAAAGGCGACCCCGACTCGCCTTTTGTTCATTACGAACTCAACGACATCAAAGAGGCCTGCGCTCTTGAAGCAGCGCTCGCCGACGTTACTTACTGGGAACTCTTCTACCCCAAGAACATCTACCGTACCCACATTGGTAAGTCGCTGAAGTGCCGTCTCTATATCACCTGAAGCGGCACAAACTGACCACTGCACAGGCATGTTTACTCAGATCTGGTCTCAATTGACTGGCATGAACGTCATGATGTAAGTCTCTTTCTTCTCAATACCTTTGGCAACCTTTACTAACAGCTCCCAGGTACTACGTAAGCTACATGTATCCCTCTATCGCCCACGATGACCACTACTAACAGCCCCATCAGATCACCTACATCTTCGGAATGGCAGGCTACTCCGGCAACGCCAACCTCCTCGCCTCTTCGATCCAGTACATCATCAACGTAGTCATGACCGTACCCGCCCTCATCTTCCTCGACAAATGGGGCCGCCGCTGGCCCCTGATGATCGGCGCCTTCCTCATGATGTCCTTCATGTTCGCCAACGCAGGTCTCATGGGCGGCACCGGCGAGGTCATCCCCGGCGGCATCGACGACGTGCGCCAGCAATCGATGCGCGTCACCGGCCCCCCGGCCAAGGGCCTCATCGCCTGCACATACCTGTTCGTCGCCAGCTACGCCGCGACCTGGGGCCCCGTGTCGTGGGTGTACCCGCCGGAGGTGTACCCGCTGCGCATCCGCGGCAAGGCCGTGGCGTTGGCGACGAGCGCCAACTGGGCCTTCAACACCGCGCTGGCGGCGTTCGTGCCGGAGGCTTTCGCCACGATCCGCTGGAAGGTGTACGTCATCTTCGGCGTCTTCAACCTGGCCATGCTGCTGCACGTTGCTTTCGTCTTCCCGGAGACGGCGGGCAAGACGCTCGAGGAGGTCCAGTTGATCTTCGACGACCCGAACGGGCTGAGGTATGTTGGCACGCCGGCTTGGAAGACCAAGCGCGCTACCAAGGGCATGTCGGAGGTTGAGAGGGGGAATGTGGACGTTTCTAGGAAGGTGGTGGATGATGAGAAGAGTGGGGATGAGGAGGCTGGGACGGTTGAGGTTAAGGGTGCTTAGGATGGGTTTGAGGACTGGTTTGGACGGTCCCGAGTTCACTCCACGGAACATTTGGTACATACTACTGCATACAGATTGGACAATCCACGCCCACACACTCTCGCAATCCCCCATAACTCCTATTTAGGCGATTCGTGAAGGAGTCGCTTGAATGGCCGAATCTCCTACGCAATGCTGGGC
>Ga0265797_10001854_pt1 | contig 36640 bp, 34 predicted proteins | sample P2T30metagenome_FD_192433 | JGI IMG/M metagenome (GOLD analysis project Ga0265797, IMG submission 192433) | Plant litter microbial communities from East Loma Ridge, Irvine, California - P2 T30 | ecosystem: Environmental > Terrestrial > Plant litter > Unclassified | place: USA: California...
CCGAGTACACTGTACCCGCCTGGCACGGCGTCCTGTTGACCATCGGCGCGGCATTGTTCACGATCATCTTCAACACCGTCCTTCTTCGCAAGCTTCCGACGTTCGAGGGAGGCATGCTTGTCATACATGTCTTTGCATTCCTTGCTGTCTTCATCATCTTCTGGGTCATGGGAGATAAGGCTCCGGCCGGTCCTGCTTTCATCGAGTTCAGTGATCCTCAAGGATTGGGTAGCGTGAGTATCGCGGTCTCGGTGATAAACCATGCGCAACACTGACAAAGTTGAATGCAGTACGGTGTCGCTACGCTAATCGGATCGGTGGCAGCTTCGGGCTCATTGACCGGCAGTGACAGCGCAGGTATGTGTTCCAATAGCTTGACTGGAGAAACGGACTAACACAAACGACCAGTTCATCTCGGAGAAGAGCTACAAGATACCTCATGGGTACTCCCGTGCAGCATGTTGACTTGCGCCGCAGTCAACTACTCGTTCACTTTCTTGTCATGGGCAATCAGCTCTGCCTGCGTAGCACATGACATGAGAAGATAGGGCCGATCAGTCCAAGCCTCCCATACCCATGGCATCTCTTTCTTCAGGAGATCATGCCACGTCGTGTAGGGAAGGCGACGGAAAGTGGGGCTGGCGAGTCTTAGGTTCGCAATATCCTTTGAGCTTAGCTGGATCAGCACCATGTCATGGAGCTCTCCAGGAAGCTTGCCGAAGATATCTGGAGTGCGCGGTGAGTCCGTATCTCCTTCGCCAAAAGGACTACTCCGCGCATCGAAGTCTTGTTGAGGCCGATGCGCAGCTTCAAAGAGCGACGACAATGCTGGGATGCGAAGTGGATCGGAGACAAGGAACTCGTCTCCTGGCGTATACTCCCACCACTGACTCGCACCTCTGCGCACTGCTGGATGTAATGGCGCGCTGCTGTCTTGTCTCTCGACCCACTCGGCTAGGTCAAGGAGGTCTACCTTTCCGAGCCGCAACGATGACACACGCCTATACGTCTCCAGACAATAAGGGTGAAACGAGGCATGTCCCCATTCAAACCCATGAGTGTCGATCGGGTTGATCTCATAACATCCATGGCGCTCGGGGTACGCGTAGTCGACCTCTTCAATAGTCGCGGCCCGGAAGCCAAGGCCCGAGAGGTGGTACTTGCTTGTACATTCGAAATCTTCATCGTCTGGCTCCGGGTACCATTCCTTCGCTGAATCGTGGTATTCGCCGCCATACGGTACGATGCACTGTACCGTGGTACAGTACTTCATCTCTTCAACAGAGATTGCGTTACCATCGTACCCATGATGTTCCACGCAGTTGGGTCCAGCGACGTGCTCGTAGTAAGTACTTGAATCTTTCCCAGGTTCCCAGATATCTCCAAACTTGGTCTTGTACCAGCTCAGATAAGCGTCGACGTCTTCGTCATGCTCGCCGCGATGTACTTCCTCAATGAAGCGCCATGTCTCTTCGTTGTCGCCCAGATTCGACGTCAGGTATGTCTCTATGGAAACCTCGTTCTCATCTGCGTTGACTCCGTGTGGAAGAATGTCTTCGAATATTTCGACCTCGTTTGACGTTTCGCTGTGAATTCCAGAATCGTGTTCTGCCCTCCACTTGACAAGCTTGCAGCCTCGTTGCAAGCAATCACCTCCGCCAGGATCGCAGTCGACGGGTTCCCAAGCAGCACTGAGCGGCTCGTATTCTGTCCTTCGCCTGTTGATCTTTGGTGAAACCTGGCATATGACACAAGGCGTCTGTGTTGGTCAGCATCTGTTATCTAGCAGGCGCACAACTCGGTATGGGCTGAAATACCTCTTGGTAGCCCATCTTCGCAGCGAATGGCTTGTGGTGTCGAGCTCGAAGCTGCAGGCTGGTGTCGCAAGATGCGACAGCGCAAGCTTGAGGTGGAAGTGGCGGCAAGCTAAATAAGTTTCGCAGTCGGCGCCAAGCCCAGTCCGCAGTCACTCACTCACCATGCGGCTTCCAGGTCACGCGCTCGTCGGCATTCACATGTCAGCTTGAGATCTGACTCATATTCTCACTTCACTTCCACACCTTCACCGCTGATTGGTGAAGCCTGTTCGACCAGCTTTGAATCCTCCTGTTGTATTTTTGCACTGCGCATCAACTCATCATCGTTGTTCCAGCCCTACTGCGCTGATGGCCGTTCGGGAGACGCCTACAATTTGCTCGCCGACCAGCAGCTCGTCGGTATCTCCACCAGAGCCATGAGTGACATACACGAAACTGACTTGATCAGATTTGTAGAAGTCGAAATTGTTGGAATGGTGCGCTGGCGCCATTCCGACCTCCAGGAATCTCGCCGCCTCGGGGATCTCGCTCACTTGGAAATCGACCTTGGTGTCGCCGTACGTCCCAAGTAGCATTGCGCTCTGCTCTTCATACTCTACAATGGCTGTCAGGTATGTGGCAAGATACGCTGTATCGGAAAGGCCCTGAAGATTGATCTTTCGCAACGTGGATATACAGCGCCGGCGAATGGATGATGTCCGGCACTTCTCTACTATGGCGATCAGGCAAGTGATGACTCCTGAACCAAGCGAGAAAGCTGGAGGCGTATCGGGTGTCCCAGTGCCATCCAGTTTGCCACGAGCCATGGATTCGCTGCGCAAGGGTGTATTGGCAATGTGTGACTCGACGTACTGTTCGCAGAGGCCGGTGAAGTATTCGAACTGCGGTACGTAGCGATCAACTAATGTGGCTGTAGCATCACGCCATGTCTGGCTCCAGATCCAGACGCAGAAATAAAAGACCTGTGTTGAGATATGTGATAGACGGTTGCTGGGAGTTTGCGTGACCGCCGCGAATGAAGCCATCCAAGTATCCAAGCTGCAACGAGCCTCCTCCATGCCTGCGTTCAGGAAATCGTTGAGTTCCACCGTGCGAAGCGATGCGATGACTAGGAGATCCTGGGCGTCCTCGCTCAGCTCATTCAGATTCCTTCGCTTACCCAGAACATCCTGGGTGTGTAAGTAGAGGTCATCGTAGAAGTCGAATATCTTGGCTGTGATGATCTCAAGATGGAGGCTGGCTTCGTCTGGGTCCGAGAATCTTGCAGGCATCGGCTCCTCGCAGATGGGATACAAATATCTGGCGAGTGTTAGAGCTCCGCTTTGAGGATCGGTGCTTCTGGAGACTTACGGGTCGTCATGCGATGTCAGAGTATAGTCAGAGTCCAACCGTATGAACGCCTGCACCAGGACATCAAACAAGCTTTTAGGTTTGGAAGTGGTGACTACGATATGTCTCTCGCTTGGAGACAAAGAGTTCCCACTCGGACGGCGTCGTTCGTGTATGATCTTCAGACCAGTGCACAAATGGAGCCCAGCTTTCGCATCTTGGCCTGCGAAAGCCTCATACGTGAAGAAAAGCAGGCATGCCACGAGTACTACAAGCACATCAGCATCCGTGCTGTTGGGTTGGAGATTGTTGATGTACTTGCGCATCAGGCCCAAAGACTTGTTGTGTTGCTGCAAGGCAAATTGTTCCTGAGAAGTATCCTTCGAGTCGCTCACAATGCGATGTAAAGATGAGCAAGCTGATGCCGCTGCCGCTATGGATGGCTGTTGGGTCATTAAATCCAGCACCATCCGCTCCCAAGGCATCTCGAAGGATGACGCGCATGGAAGCTGATGTATTGTAGCACGCCGGAAGAAGTCCAAGGCCATACTCTCTGCACCGCTGTGTTCGTTGACATGGAAGCAAGGTCGAGGCACTATGCTGCGCAGTTGTTTAGGCGGTCCCCGAAATGGCCCTTTGTAGCCGCCGCAAACACGACCTGACTTGGCGCATCGTGAACATGACGGCTGTCCTTCGTCACATTTCACGTGTCGCGCTCTGCAATCTGTCAGCTGGTGCACCACCACAGGGGGTATCCTCATAAGCTATACCGACAAGTCAGACAGCCTCCATGGCTTTTAGAATGCGAGGCACGCGTTCGAATAATCATTTTTTATCCGAACTCTGCACGGATCCAACATCAAAGCACGACCAACAAGTTTGACATGGCGAGTGCGCCATCCGATGCCATTTGGAAGAAGCAGTATGGCTGTGTTGCCTGCTCAGCCTCATGATGATCTGCACTGGGTCATAGAGGCTCAGCCCTTCTAGGGCGCGCGAGCTGATGAACTTTATCAGATCTGTAGTCGGTGGGGATACTGGTTGAAACGTTGATAACAGCCAGCTATTGGATCCCTGTGCCAAGATTTGCTCCGACCACGGCCGAGCCAAGATCACTAAGTCGAATCCTTCGGTATCTTCCTTGCGATCTTCGAGCTAATTGCTCCTTCCAAAAACTTCACACCGGTATGTGCTAAGTCCATCTGCAATTGGACTAAATGGGATATTATGGTGGTGAAGGATACGAAGAGTCATGCCGCTTGCAATTGCTTAGCGAAACCGCTCTCCAACCGATATGGTGCACGCCAATTCGTCGTGTACTGGCAGGTAATGTTAAGAACCTTTCCCAAAATCCTAAGAAAGATACAAGGCACTGCCAACCTGAGGAACCGCGAACAATAGCCTGGTAGAGACGTACACATGGACCTTCCCAAGCATTTGCTGGTCGATGCACGGCTCTTCTTTAGAGAGCTCACGGTACCATGATCAGCGCTTGCTGCTCATGGATATACATATGCGTACCGCTCTCATCATCAAGGACGGTTGCAGCAGAGATTTGGTAACAAGCATAGATGGAGAACGCAAACGTTTTATTAATCCGGAGATGCAGAATTGGAAGAAGTGTCAGGAAAATCCCAGCTGTAAGCTGCCCAGATGACATTGCTTCTTTCAGCTCGGCAATTCTCCGTTTTGGTAAGGAACTAGAATCATTCTGGCCGCTGTATAAGTGATGCTGGTCGCTTGGGATTTCGTATCTCGCCGGCTGGGGTTTCTCTCTGGGAGCAACTCCAAGCGACACGAGCTCGCGGAGGTGAACCAACCCAGGGACCCCTGGGGGTCCAAGCACGTTGTCAAACACGAGCGCAGTGATCGAACGCGCTCTATCCGCTCACGCAGAAACACCGTTTGGTAATATTTGCCGCTCCAGACACCGACCGCAAAAAGCGTTCATCGCCAGATACTGAAGAATTGGTCTGTCCACCCATCCATCGTCCTACAGTCCAGCCCGAGCTCGCATCTCTGTACTCATGGACGAGGTACTGCAAGCTGCGTGTTCGTGTTCGTTTTCAATCGCCGACGTGGGCGCGCGGCTGAATGCTTTAGGACGGTGGACACCTGTATTGGTCGGTTTATCTAATGCGCCAAGCAGACAACGACTCTTCCCGGAGGATGCCGCGCAGACATACGTTGAACACTCGAACGGAGAGCTTTAATCTCCATAAGTGCGCCTTGATGACGACGGAAAACGAGCGATGCCGCCAAAAACCTCCCGGAAGTCGGAAATCGGCGATTTCTCCGCCACGCTAGAATACACGTGGCGGCATTAGGGTGTATGTCCACAATGTGATCCTCTCGAGGAACATGCTTTAATTGGATGTGATTGCAGACGAAGCACTTTGGGCTCCGCGGGTTCATTTGCGATGTCGGCTAAACTTTCGACCAGAGGTGCCCACGAATACGCAAGCTTCTCCCACACAGAACGCCGAGCTCGTGTGCAACGTGTTACGATGAAGAACTCCGGACAAAGGCAACCAGTCAAGATAACGACAATTTGATATGAGCGACCCAATAGACCTAAGGCAGCCGAGACAAGATATCGACAGTCGTGTCTCTATATGTAATCTTGTGCTACCAGCTCCACAGATCTTACGCCATGTGTCGACTTCTATGGAGCGTCTGCATTACGTACCGCCTTCTATGCAGAGAAGAGTACATTGCTACTAGGCCCTGGTCTTAGCGCGTGAAGTGAGCCTCTAATGTACCACCGTCACAAGGGCCTCGAATAGATGCCGGCAATTACTGGTACAGTCCGCTCCGAGCTCACTGTGCCATTGAGAGATCTCCGTACATAACATTCCTTCCCGACGTCGTGTAGCGGGGGAAACTATCATCTCTTCACTCTCTTACTCTATATAGCAAGGACTGGACACAATGCCACCCAGACGTCGCAAGCAGGAGTTACAACCCGCCAGGTTAGAAAGTTTAGGCTCGTCGGCTATTACGAGACCGTCTAGACGCCGCGCACCATCTCATGCCTGTACTAGATGCAGGCAGCGTAAATCGAAGGTCGGTTCGACACCTGTCTCGAGATAGAACTAGACAACTAACATCGCCAAAAGTGCGACGGGAATCGGCCATCTTGTTCAACATGCAGTATAGTCTATCAGACTAAGTGCGTCTACGACCAAGATCAGTACGGCAACGCCACCGAGACATCTAAGCTCCACTTTGATATCACACCGCCGATCAAGCTATCGCATGTCAGCCAGCTGGGTTGTTACTTGGAACAGAATGCGCCGCACACCATTGAAGATGTCTCTAGCCCTGTAGAGAACCTGTTACAGCCCTTCAACGATCCACGAGTCGCTATCATGATAGAGCCACGGCTTCGACCAAGCATAGATCTGAACCGCGATTCTGACGAGTCTGGGTCAGACGAGTTTAGCGAGCCGGCATCGTTGTCAACAAGCGATGTCTTTCTGCCGCAAGTCCTTGGGCAGGAGACATTCGAGCTGGAGTTTTTCACGCACCGGAGGTACTCCGCACCACGTGCTCCCAACACAGAGGCGATTTCAAAGCCCTTCGGACCATCGAAAGGGCCTCTCAACACTACAGGTTGTGCCTTCGTGGGACGCATCACTCCCCCGGACATTCGCAGATGGTTCCGCAAGCCATACCATCCCGAGTTTCTTGTGCACCTACTTGACCTGTACTTTTGTTGGATCCACCCATCATATCAGATCTTCTCCCAATACGATTTCCTCCGCGACTTCCAAAGTGGGAAAACAGATCATTGTAGCAGAATCCTGGCAAACGCCATTGCAGCTTTCGCCTGTAGCTATTCTGATCGGAGCGCCGCTCTCGCAAACCCATACGACCCAAGTACAGCCGGTGACCATTTTTTCGCTGAGGCGGAACGACTGCTTCAACACGGCAATGAGTCTCCCTTGATGCTCGCTGTTGCTCTGAGCATCATGAGCTCTCGTGAGCTCGCATGTGGGCGAACTTTTACAAGTCACTATTATGCTGCAAGGTGCCAAAGCATGGAACACCAGCATGCGCTATCCTTGGAACCAAACACGACTGGATCCGGAGGCGTCTTCAATACACAACGTGACGTGCGTCAATAAATTGTTTGGTCACTCTTTAGTAGTACGCAGACAGGATATCAGCTGAGGATGGTACCTCTGAGTACAAGGTAGCACACAAGTGACCGGACCAATTGTCAGAGCCCCCAACGTCATATCACATAAGCCCAGATCCTTCGATCCTTCGGTGTTTCGAACTAAGCACGCTCGCGGTCTAGGCTACAACTTCTTACTGGCATCTCGGCGGCAAGGCAAGCAGTACGGTCTTTGAACCTAGACCGCCAGGCATCATCTCTTCAGCTTGTTTTGAATGATTCTGTCGCGCCGTTTCCGGATTTACCACGAAACTAGGAGCTTGTTTCGATACGGTCAAGTTTCACAGCCAAAGTAGAAGCAATCATGGTACAATATGGAACGGACCCCATCCCGGCCGAGCTGATCGAGAAATGGTGGGTAGTATGATTGAGTTTTTGTGACCTCTCCGCTAAGTTTCTGACAGGGCGTGTTGCGTTGAGCCACCGCGATTGGCTTCATTTCGCGCGAGCTGCGAATCCCTATCTGTGCGAACCATTGACGATACCTTGGAACTGTTTTTCACGTCGTGGAAGGTCAGTCCCATCGGCTCGGATCGGGAGCGGTTGCAGTTGCTATCCGAAGACCACCACCTCTGTGGTCTTGTAAAGACCTTGATCGTCGAAGACGATTCTGCGCAAATGGACGCCTGGACGATAGGTACGATCCCTTCAGCGGACTTGACGTACAACGTCTGGCCTCGGAATGAGGCTGGCATTGGACTTGGAAGCAATGCTGGGCTCGGTGTCGGGATCTCGATTCTGGCACGCATACTTCGCAAAGGCTTATTGCGGCTAACGCAGATCACCATCCGGGACTACCGCATATGCGATATAAATCTCCGGTTGTCTCCAGAGACGGACCAGATCCGGGAAATGATAAACGTGGAGTTACCAGATTCTGCAGAGACTGTGTCTATCATGAGCCTTGCAGGAGACTTGGTAGATTGCGGCAACTTGAAAATCACCTCGCTCAAAGTCGGTTGGGGGCATGCGCCATCTGGAGACCTTAGCACTCTCTTCGAAGACAACGCACATCGCTGCTACGAGGGAGTTTCTTCTCTCTGCTCTCCAAGCGTCAGGGAGGTAAGCTTCGAACTCTCGGAGAGCTTTGACAACCAGGGACTTCCATCTTCGAAACTCCGTACGGCCGACGTAGCACTCGATTCCGGCGCCGCGCCGTACTGGCTGGAGCAGTTGTTCTACAACGCGACGAAATTAGAGACACTGAAATTGTATGTCAGGGACTTCTTGAGTTCCGGCTCTTGCCTCGATGCCGTGCGAGTTGTTCCCAGGCTTGCTGAAGTCAAGCTCTCAGGCACGGCACTATCGGCAGAAGATCTCCTTGCAATGCTCGCGGCCTCGAAGGAAAGCCTGACGAGGATCCGGTTCAGCGATGTGAGGCTTGTGGGAGATTCTTCATGGCGCGAGGTCTTCCCCAAAATCGCGAGAGGATACCCAAACCTCGTTTCTTTCAGCCTAGGCAGAAATTTCGAGGACGGGTTGGGGGACATGGCCATCAAATTCCCTGGCATCAAGACTTGCATCCCGGAAGAGCATCGCCCGGGTCTGAAACTGCTCGAGAAAGGACGCGTTTGGAACCGGCGGATGTTTTCGGTAGACTATGAAGGGCCGCATGCTGGGAAGATACTTGAGAATCTAGCTTTGGTTGTGGCACCGGGGACACCCGATCCACCTTCGGACGAAAGGTGTTCTTGCCCAATACATAGGGAGTATACTTCGTTCTAGACCTCTGGTAATGTCGAATCAACATTGCGCATTCTTATGTAGGCTACGGTGTGGCCTTGCGGGTGTAGTACATATCGTCCCTTTGTGCTTTCAAAGCCTGATTTTCACTCTGCAGTTCCCGCAAGGTCTCTCACACTTGAGTGTTCAACAACAACTACACCACCGTCATTCGCCCCGTCATCTCGCCGGAACGTGCCTCTGCTCTCCAGACGCGAAAGCGAGGAGTCCGTTGGCATCCTCTGCAAGTCAAACTTCGCGTTGGCAATGGATTGAGGGAGAAGGTCAGCACCTCGATGTTCATCAGGTGGGATGAGACTGTAAAGATCTTGTTGGACAGCAACCCGCAAGAAAGTCGAGATTCTGTTGCTGTAGCTGGCGCCATTCTGTCGAATTGCCAATAGACCGCAGATTGAAGAGATGAGTGCGAGTACCAGCGCGATGACGTATGACAGAACGAGCCTGGTCGAGGAGTAGATGTAGATGTTATGAGATCGCATTGTTGTCACGTTGACTGGGACGTCGCTTTCGATCAGGAAGCTGGGGCTGCTGAAGAGCGAGAGCGTCATGTTGTGGAACATCTCTTCGATGGAAGAGGCGAGAGGTCTGCCAAATGCCGGGAGTAAAAGTCTGAGGTCAGCCATGCTTCGCTGAAGCGATCGGCTTCTTTCGTGTCTGACGGGTATGTCGGTTGCTCCGCCGGGAAGACCCAATTGCTGTCGTTTGCAGGAGCCATATTGAGAGAGCTTTTCCTCATCTGTACGAGCTCTTGAGCAAGACCAAGGCCAGTGATTAAGACATCGGGCTGCTGGACTTTCCCTTCGTTAATGAGCGGTATCTCACTGGCGACTGGCGAGACGATTGTGCCATAGAGTATCTTGCAGAGGCACTGCATTAAAGTTATGTAGCTGAAGATGACCGCATCTTTCGGATCCAGAGGAGTGTCCTCCGTCCAGCCCGGATCCGCTATGGATGCGCTGACAGAGTTCAGGATCTCAAGGTTTTTGATGACTGGCGTTACACGTTTGCTGGCATTGGAAGAGAAGTTGGCCAAGAACGATGCGTTGTAGAAGGAGCAGTTGAGCACATTCCACTCGTCGGCGTCCAGTCTGACTCGGTTTGCAATGAACATAGAGGCAGGTCAGCCCTTGTAGCTTCCGAAACGCATGGCTTCGAGAGGAAGCCTGGCATTCGTGATATTGCCTCGGCCAAAAGGTACGACTTCGCCCTCGCTTGGCAGCCAGGATATATATGCGTAGATGATCCGATTGTGAGCAGTTGCTGGCTTTGAAGGTTCATAAAGACACCAGTCGTCATCCAATGGTAGAAGACGGCTGCAATCAGCAGCTATACGGGATGAGCACGGTAGCTCCAGTGATGGCCGAAGACTAGTGACCGAGTCTTCAAAACCGACATACCCATTTCATTTATTGTCTTTCATTCAGTGTAGACACACGGAGATGCAGCTTCAACCGTACGTAGACTTATACATTCACATTCCCTTGCTTCCACGCGACTCGCGACGCCGCAGCCAACAGCATCACCTGGACTGGGGTATTTCCATGTCCTTGAACCGCGACTAGACACTTTTACAATCACTCAACACCACAGCTGCAATCATGTCAACCACCGACGGCCTTCCTCCTGACCCTCTGGCGCTTCTGCGCTCATCAATTGCCGACTCGACTCTTCCCATTCCTACAACCACAGCAGATGCAACTGTAGCGGAGCAATCGCTCGCGGCCGCCGGATACTTGGTGTTCAACCAGAACAATCAACACATCTCCATCCCATTGTCGCAAGATACGCGCTTCATAAGTGTCGCATCGGGAAACAAAGCCATCGATCTGCGCTCCGTCTTCTTTTGCTGGCAGAACCGCGACAAGGGCACTGGCGAGTACATCGCCGCGACACAGGAGCTCAATGGAGAGCTTTCCAGTCTTGGAAAGCAAGAGACGGTCACCAACTTGGTCTTCGTGGAGAAGCTTGACTTGGTCAACTGGCTCAGTGGAGAGAGCGGCGAGGAAGAGAGCGAATTCATTAAGAGCTTGGATGACAACCTCCAAACAAAGGCGGAGGCACGCGATGCCGCTGTCACTGCTGCGGGAGGAGAGGATGTAGAGATGCGCGACGCTGGTATCAGCGATGCCGCAGCAAGAAAGAGGGAAGAAGAGAGGCTACGCGAGATTTATGCACTGGAGCGCAAGATGGGTGACCGCAACACCGTCCTCCGTGGTGTCAAAATACAGGATTTCAGTGGTATCCGCAAGCACAGCGTTGCATTCCACGTCAAGAACGCCAAAGGTGCGCCCGCGCCCAACGCGCCGCTCAGCAACAACCCTGCGCTTCGACCGTCGGTCAAGAACTCGAGCGGCCGCCGTGCTGAGCCCATCATCCTGCTATCCCCGTCTGCTTCCAGTCTGATTCGCATGCCGAACGTCAAGTCATTCTTGCAAGACGGTCAGTATCAAGCGCCCGAGACGGCGTCATCTACAGCTCCCAATATTCTCCACCTTACACGCTTGCTTCCGTCCATCGACAACCAAAGACCGATGCGCTTTATTCTTGTCGACTCGCCAGATCAGTTCAGGCCCGACTACTGGAATCGCGTTGTCGCTGTCTTCACTACCGGACAAGCGTGGCAGTTCAAGAACTACAAGTGGCAAGCACCTGCAGATTTGTTCAGCCACGTGCTCGGCGTCTACGTAGGCTGGAAGGGCGAAGTCACACCAGACACTGTGAAGGGCTGGGGCAGAGGCGTGCTAAGCGTGGGCCTGGACAAGGGCAATGCAAGGTGGCGCGACCGCGAGGTCGTGGAAGAGGTGTGGAGTGGCATTGAGCAAAGGATGAGGGCTATGGGTTGGTCTCGGGATGGGCCCCGGTAAGCTGTGGCGTCGACCATGGCTGGCGGACTGGTTACCAGAGATGATCTGGCTTATGTGTGCGGGTGGGTTACTGTATTCGATATTCAATTGGGCATGCGTTCGAGCGGGCGTTATTACTGCAAGTGGTTAGTGGTCTCATCCTACGCTAGTCACTCAGCCTCGCTCACTAGACAAGGTTGGCAAGCTGGAGTATAGCAAAGCTGAATGAAACACGGTCACAACAAAACGCCCTGCTCTCAATCTTGCAACAAAATCAGCCCTGAAGTCCCTTGCTCTGGCAGAACTGATATAAATTGTTAGGTCTCGCAGATAAGTCCCGATTTTGCTTTCCATCCATTTACACTTGTCGCACGATTCTGTTCCGCCTCAGCATATTGCATTGCATAGTCGAATCGATCAATTGATCGAGTTGCCCAAAGACCTGATTGACTTCAACGCTAGTAACAATGGCGACCGATTACATAGTCGACGATATGCGAAACACCAAGAACCCAGAAGTTCTCAGCCTCTCTCCGCATCCCGTCACCGGCAGACTCATTGACTCTCATCCTGGCGTACGCACCCGACCCATGCAAGTCCTCGTTCTCGGAGCCAGTCGTACCGGCACCGTCTCGATAATGGCCGCTTTGGAGCAGCTCGGCTACAACCCATACCACATGGCCAAAGGCAAGACCCCCCCAAACCAAGCGCTAGATTCAACCCAACACCTGAGCCACTCGCTAACCCAACACGCCCCGCCTAACAGCCATGAAAGCTCCCAAACTAAACTTCAACCTCTGGATCGAAGCCCTGCGTGCCAAGTTCCACGGCCAAGGCAAGCCCTGGGGCCGCGAAGAATTCGACCGCATCCTGGGCGACTACGACGGCGTCGAAGACGTGCCCACCATCTGCTTCGCCGAAGAGCTCATCGCCGCGTACCCGGAAGCCAAGATCGTGCTCAACAACCGCGACGTCGACCAGTGGCTGCACAGCATGGACAGCACCGCCGGCCGCGTCCTGCGCTGGCGCGGCTGGGAGACGCTGGCCAAGTGGGATCCCGCGCTCGTGGGGCCCTGGTGGGAGCACGGCAAGATGGTGTGTCCGGCGGCGTTCAACACAATGACGGATTACTCGCCGGATGGGCCGGCGCGGCAGGCTTTCATTGATCATTACGCGCGGATCAGGTCTGTTGCGCCGAAGGAGCGGTTGCTGGAGTATCATGTGAAGGAGGGCTGGGGGCCGCTTTGCGAGTTTTTGGGAAAGCCTGTGCCGGAGGGGGAGTTTCCGAGGGCGAATGATGCGAAGGCGTTTGTGCAGGTTCATGGGTTCATGTGGTATTTGGCGTTGTCGAGGATGGTGGGGACGATTACTATTATTAGTGCGCCTGTTGTTGGGGCTGCGGCGGCGTTCTGGTGGAGAGATGAGTTGGCTGGGATTGTGAGAAGATGGTTGGCTTGAAGTATGGTAGATGTATCCGATGTTTGTTCAAAAGCAGGTCTAGTTGAACGCTCTTGTGAACGAACTTCTTTTCCGATCACAATTCTTCCAGACACTTTCCGGTAGTATCTTTACTCAAGCAGGTTGGGTTAGATTGAAATTCGTATTGCAAAAGCGTATGACTTTTTTGTTGCTCCTACTATATACGACGCTTGTCTTGTGACTCCTAATCGATTCAGTGAGAATATCCCACCATCAATCCTGTCTACAAGTTCTCCTCCTTGATCTGCTGCGCCGTCTTCTGACCAGGAGCCACAAGCGTCGGCAAATTCCTGTCAAGATCGTACATCTTCTCCTCCTGCGCATCGTAGTGGTGGAACAAGAACCAGAACACCACAGCCGTGCCAGCAGTAAAGATCGAAATGCCAGTGTACATCCAAAGGATCTTTGGGTCAACAAGCACGGGGATCAAAGCCTCGTTGAGCGCAGAGCCAAGAGCGTTGGTGAACAGGTAGATGCTCTGCACGAAAGACTTCATCGAAGGCGGGGCCTTGGTGTACGCGTACTCGAGACCGGTGACAGAGATGAAAATCTCAGCCAAGCCGATGAAGACGTATGCAGGTGTTTGGACGGCGATGTGGACGTTGTTCGGCAGCTTGGTCTCGCCATCCATGCCAGCGGGACACGCACCGGGTGCATCGTAACACGGGCCCGCGGAGTACACGAGGTGCTGAACAATCGCGGCGTAGGCCATGCAGATGGCCGCAAAGCTAAATCCGATAGTGATACGCATGATGGGACGGAGCTCGATTCCGCGGCGGCGAAGGATTGGGTAGAGGACGCGGTCCAAGAGGGGAGTGAAGATCAAGATCGAGATTGGATCGAAGTTTTGCATGAAATCGTTAGGCATGCCGTAGCCTTTCATCTGACCTGCAAAAATTCACACATTGGTCAGACAGCACTCCTCTGTGCAATGTTCAGCCAGGAAAACTTACCTGCTTGAGAGACGAAGTTGGAGGAGAACTGTCCGTAGCAGACCCAAAAGATGGGGTCTATATGTTGTCAGCAAAGTGCCTTTATTATCACTGGATCGTATAGTAGCAGACTTACAGAAAATGAAGACCTTGCATGCCTTGAGAGCGCGTTGAAGCTCGTCGATGAAGTGATCATTCCAAGGAACCGGCTTAGTGACATTGTTCGCTGCACGCCACGTCGGCTTTGGTGCGTTGGTGTTGCGTGACTTGATCATGATGCCAATAGCCTTGAAAGCATCGGTAATGATTTGGCCTTGAGGAGGACGGACGACGTATGACTTGCGCCTTAGAATCAACACGAGAATGCCGATATTGAAAGCGCAGAAACATAAAAGGAATGCAGTCCAGAACCCCTTCTCCTTCTCCATGAAGGGAGTGGCAATCAAAGAAAGGGAGCCAAGGTTGATGCACCAGTAGAAGACCATGTAAATCCGCTGGTACGTGATGGCGGGGTCGATAATGGTGCGTTCTCCTGACTTCTGGGTCTTGATAGCCATCGTGCGGCGCTGGTATTGATCGGCGATCAAAGGCGCGATATTGGACTTGATGCCACCGGTACCGAAACCGATGATAATGATTGCTGCGATGTAGCCACCGAGAGCGTGTCCACCTGCGATCGATGCGGGCAGGGCACTTGCCCATAGGATCAGCAAGCCGACCCAGTAGACACCGGCGAAGATCAGGATGGTGTTGTATTTTCCAAGGTATTGATCGGCGATAATGGCACCAAGAATGGGCGTGACTGTTTAGGAAGCATCAGCAGGATCCTCACGAGGGACATGATGTTGGCTCATACCATAGCAGAACCACTGGAAGAAGAGGTTGAGGCCCGTAGCACCCTGGTGGCCTAGGCCAAGCCCAGCTGCTCCATCGGCACCATTGGGACGGTTGCTAATGTAGTTTTGAAACAGTCCTTGGCAGCCATAGTAGCTAAGTTCTGTCAGTCATATCCGTTGTTGGTAGGTGGATGGCTTGAGCTCACGTGAAGCGCTCTGTCAACTCGACAATAGCGATCAGGTAGGCTGGTGCAGGTAGGTTCTCACCCACTCTGCGGAGGGAGAGCTTTTCCTTTTCATTTGGCTCTCCACCATCTGGAGTAGGGTCCATCTCGACATCTGTGGGCGTGACGTCGGCGTGCTTCTCTTTGGTGTCAGCCGGACCGATGTAGCCGCCTGCAAGGTCACGTTCTTGGCCAGGAACACGCTCGGCGAACTCCTGGTGGAGCCTATCATGTGTGAGCTTCTGGTTCGGTGAGTGGGTTGATTTGATAGTACTCACTCTGCAGCCATGTCTTCGTGATTCTGCGCCATGATGATGTTGCTGCGACTTCCTCACAGAATGCAGACGAAGAGGACGTGTTGAGGCGTGTGATCGCTTGGAGCGAACGAGAGAGGGACACGAGCTGGCTTTTAGAGGCTCATGCCCCTCGGTCCATTGACTGGAACGGTGCACATGGTACTGTACCGTCGTACTGCATGATCTGGATCAGCAGAGTGCACTCGACAAACGAATTAACTTCGTCGGCTGTGCCGTGGGGTTGCAACGTTATCGTTAGCGAGAGTTTGTTGTCGAATGGTACTGGGCGCCTGCATAGAGGTACTGTAGATGATAGGGTGGCGTCCAGGCTGTCCGGGGTGGGGCTATACGATGCTTCCTTAAGGTCACCTTGATTCGATTGGCTGAAGTCGTATCGTTATCTACAAGACTGCATGCCAGACCAGCTGTGCATAGACGCAATCACACGCGCAAGGACACATTCATGTCAGACTGATCGATATTGACGACCGCTACGAGCGATTTTCGACACCATTGCAGTCTTCAGCTCCGGTGACCCATGCTTTGCCAAGAATGTTTGCATGGAGCTAGTGGATGTGGCGTATTCTTGATGAACCTAAGGCTGCGCTTGGAAGTTGTTAAGATTTGCCCAAGAGCTGCCACGCTCTATTAGCATAGGCTTGTCACAGCGCCAGCCGTAGTCGCCGAGATGCATGTCTATATAACAGATCTAAGTCAACTCTTATACATGGGCAGTCTGCACTCGTACCGATGTTGCTCACCCAACATTTTCGAAGGACAGCGACATCCCGCCTCGGCTAAAGACCCAACCTTCGCCGCATACAAAGTTGATACCTTACTATTGCAGCATAGCGTATATGGTCTTGACAGGGCCAGAATCCTTCGCTCGGTGGTCAGCAGGGCGCACTCGTTTCAATCGTTGCCGAAGGCCGAAGCGCCAATACTGTAGCTGGACTTAAGACGGGCTGTCGGAGTAGGAGCAAGAGTCGGAGTTCAATTTTAGCGCTGCGGCTGCTGTCGGCTTTGTACGAAAACAGATGCCAGGTCTGAAGATCACCTTGCCCTCTTTCAACTATCATGTAACATACACGGTGAAAGGGCGTGTTTGTATGGCCTGTCGTTTGTCACAGACTTCCCCATGGGGTCGTAAAGTTGCGGAGAGGCGAACCGTTGGCATAGCTTCTGATGTCTTGCAGGGACTACCTCTGTACTAGCATGCCATTCCGTGGAGATATTTGCTCCACACGAATTATTTACCGGATCGGGGCCAAGCAGATCGCCAGGTTTTTTAGAGCCAGGTTTTTTTAGAGCCTCGTTACCTACAGGCATGTCTCTTCCTAAGTTACGTCCTGTGTAACGTGCCCGACTTTGTAATGGCGGCCCATGATCTGTACCCACAAATGAGCCTCTCTTACCGTGCAGCACTGTAAATGTGAGCCCGTTGCATTCAAGTCGATGTTGGAGGCGTTCCAAACAACGATACCCCCCATATCCAACCAATGTCAGATTGATCGACATGATAAGCATAGAATAATCCTCGACTTCAGTAATGGTGTGGATGCAAGAGGCCGGATTTTCTAAACTCAACGTCTCGAACGGCAGCTCTATGTAGTGTCATGTCGCGAGTATGCACCATCTAGTTATCGCAAAGCGTCTAATGGGTAGTCATCGACACCCTGAATATTCATGTATGTTGATCTCAAGGCGGCGATGAAATGGCGTGCAGAAGAGGCAGGTGCGATGGCGCAAATGAAGCTTATCTGGACCTCACTCTTCGAGGGTATGCAGTCAGTGTGCTTTCGTCAAAAGACTGCACGTCACCCACAACAGATCTGCAAACATTTTCCAATAGACAGAATGTCTCCAGCTGTGTAGCGCAGCACCGCAGTGGCCTGTATGATTGATTGGCGACTCCACCTCCTCGTTGACGCATGCAACAGCAGGACGTCGATATGCAACAAAGGAGTCTGGAGATTTCGACTGCGATGTATCAATAAACAAGAAGTGAGATAGCCTGCCACTTCATGGTGACAGAGCTGGGCCCGACTCAGCCGAACAAGAAGAGAAGGAGGTGTATTGGGTCTGCCTCTTAAGCTGCACGAGTTTGCACTGTCGAATATTACCTTATTCTGTCAATGGAAAAGCTAGGCTTCTCAATACCCAACTTGGCAGTATTAGCATCAACGCAACACGTGCTTCCAAGACCTTTTACAGAAACGGTTCCTCGACCTGATTGGTGATACTGAGCTTCTTCCGCAGCACTCTCTCTCCGTGGGAGGTTGGCGATCTGCCATCCACCTCTGATGATGGCAGCCTGAAACAAGGGTGCGTTAGCTCGTGCGCACAAGGTACCTCCTACTGTACATGTACGCAGCGCAGGCTATGAATCGAGGCCCCAAGCGAGGACAAATGCCGGGACTCACAAGTACCTCAACTCGAAATCCCAAGTCGATGGACGTGCATAGTGCGTTTCGAAATGCAATCTTGCAGGTCAGGCTGTGAATAGAATGTGGAGTTTCTTTTGTGATTGATCGAAGGGCGGAAGGATGGGCTCCGGGACGAGCATGGCGGCCCAAGTGTGGATCCACGGCATGGTTAGACAAGCCCGGCAAGGCTGATCAGAATACCAGGGGCACTAAGAACAGCACGCATGATAATCCCTCTGATGCCGTCACGGTACTACATAGCCACACAGTGATTATTGCGGCCTGATACCACCACGCCCTCGCACTGTCTTCATATCATCCAATTTCTCCCACTCCCACGGCAGCCAGGGGAGCCTTGCTACCACCACCCCGCCAACTGCGCGCTATCTGCCAGGAAAGCCGTGAGCGTGACGTATGTCCACATGAGCATCGTCCCTCCCAGCCACTACGACGACGACTCTTCCTGCACGCTGCACGCACCACGACGACATCGTCTTTTCGCACGCCGGCTCCTCTGATATCATCCCCTGCAGGCTGGTGTGCGCTCTGTCAATATCGACTCCTGCCTCTTGCCTCGAATACCGCCAACACTGTCTCAGCGAAGACCACCACCGCCCTCACCCCGCACCTGACCAACTCCAACTCATCACTCGTGCAGCAACGACCAGCGACCAGCGGCCATGTCTCGCTTCAACGGAGGCTACCGGCAGTCGACCGATGACCTAGCCTACGGCGACTATCCTCCTCCTCAGCGATGGGACCGAGACCGCTTCGACAACTTCGCCCGTGGCCCACCCGAGCCTCCAAGGGGTCGCTTCGAAGAAGACTATCGCTATGCCGAGCAGCGACCGCCTCCTGGAGTTGCGGTGCAAGACCGCCCGTACAGCCGCGGGCCTCCAGCACGCCAGGTTGACGAGCGTGAGCGCATTTTTCAGGATACTTTCGTCGAGCGTGGCCCGCGACGCAGGACAGACAAGGAGCTTTTCGGTGAGGTCGACCCACGTGAGCTTGCGCAAATGGCTCTCGCGCCCTACAAGCCGCGCGAACCCGAATATGATCCCTATGCCGCTCCACCCCGACCTGGCCTGCTCAGGCGCCAGAGCAGTTTGAACACCTTCGACCGTCGCCCGGCCGGGCCTCGTTACGACAGGGAAGAGTACCGCATGGCACCTAACGTCCCGATCCCTCTACCGATTAGACGCCCAGACCATCATGAAGACTATCACTACTACGACAGCCATCACCCAGATGAGAACTACCGCGAGGTAGAGATCAAGCGTGAGCGATCGGTGCATCGCCGTCGCGGCCGTGCCAAGAGCCACAAGAGCTCCAAAGCGCCTTCTACTAAAGCGCCTTCTACCAAAGCACCATCCACTGTCAGGTCTTCAAGCTCGTCTAGTAGCAGTAGCTCTAGCTACGAAGAATCAACAGTGAGCGCTTCGCCGCCTCCACGGATTGGCAAGAAGGGCAAAACCCGTATGCCCAAGCGCCTGGTGCACAGAGATGCTTTGCACGACCTGGCATATCCATACGACGAGGAGGAAGATTTCTTCATGCTTCGCATTGCCCTGGAGAAAGATCAGATTGATGAGGTGATCAAGATCAGCGAAATGTACAAAGCAGGAGGTTTGTATCGTGACTGTCTCTGTGGTGAGGTACTCCGCTAACAATTGACTAGACAAGAAGACCGTCTACAAGTATGAAGAGAAAGTCGAAGAAGCACCAGCTCCACCTCCGGAGATGGGACACGAGGAGCTCATCCGCAAGGAGTACATCAACCCACCTTCAGACTTTGCTCCGTCGACGATCAAGTCCCATCACTCTCATCACACTCACCACACTCATCATTCTCGCCACTCATCACACCACTCCAAATCTCGCCGTGCGCCATCGCCAAGTGTCGCCCCATCTGGTAGCCGTCACTTGTCGCCTCCACGCAGCGAGCGCAGCCACCGTACCCGCGGTCGCAGCGCATCAGAAGCGATATTCTCGGAGCGCAAGACGGTGGTCGAAGAACAAATAGCCCCACCAGCACCACCCCAGGCGCCAGAGTTCTTTGAGGAGCGCAAAACGATCATTGAAGAGCGTGTACCTGAGCCATCACACGCTGGGACACTTGTTGTTCAAGACCGCGAATACCGTAGCCAGCGCGATATTGAGGCCGAAATTCGTGCCCTTGAACTTGAACGCCGTGCTTTGCGCCTGGAGCGTGAAGACCAGGACAGGTTGGCACTACGTTTGCGCGACAGGACTGACGAGGAATACCAACTTGTTGAGTACCGTGATCGCCGCGACAGAGAGATCATTCCCATCGTGGAGAGGAATCCTAGCCCACCAAGAAACGTCATCCGCGTGGAAAAGGACCGAAAAGGTAGGATGGCCTTGGTTCGGTCTGCTCATTAATTCTACCTCTGTCCGGTGGGTAAAGCCATGTCGGATTCCTGATTTTGCTCGAACGCTATAACAGGACATTCACTGATCACGATTCTTTCGATAGCTCGCCAGAGGGAGAAGCAGGCGAAGAAAATCGCTATCGCTATGGCCACACTTACCTAGCGGTTTGCTGTGTCCTCACGACTCTACTTTGGTCAGGCAAGTTTGATCACCATTTTCGGATATGTGACGACTTTACGACCGCGAAGGATCGGATATTTATCGACTTCCACCAAGCTGGCTTGGTGGTCGTCTGGAAATGCATAGATTTGCTGAAGGGCTGCTCGGAATCGAGGTAACGGGGCCTCAAGAAGGGCATGCATGTCATTTGTTTGATATAGACGGCCAAGCAAGCAATCGCAGATCAGGATTCCTCACGGCCTTAACGAACAATAACGGTATAGCTAGATGTTTGCAAGTATGTTTGGCGTTTGCTTCTCTTAGTTTCGCTTGTCGTCTCTTGTGTCGCATCACTGCTTGAGCTTTTCAATTTATGCTGACCTCTCCTAATGCCGGATGGTTCCTGTTTTCCACAATTACGCGACAGCAAGACGACGAATGCGCAAATGACAAGCTCGGTCAACAATAACTATTGCGATTTGTACATGCATCAACTTGCTAAATTCATTGCGCACTATCATTCAAATTGCCAGCACATCGGAGCCATCTGCGGCATGCAAACCGGTGAAATCACGTGATATCGGGCACCTCGTCGCCGCATGTGCTCCTCTACGCAGCCACCAGCAGACATCACCACATTCTGCTTACAGAGAGACATCGAAAGACAGCCGTACTGTGGCTGACGAGCTTGAGGTAAGACGTCTACGATGTCTCGTCGTTGGTCTTAGCGTGGAGGACAACGCTTTGACATTAACTGAACATGAGGACAATGAAGTGCTATTGACTTTTGGAACTATTTTTCTGCTGCTACAATATGTGTTTAAAATTACACTCATCTCAGAATCCCTCTCATTACTCTCAAGTGCTAATACCTTCGACTTCAAGAACATCTTCGCATCCTTTTTTGCAGGAGATACATCCACGCCTTACCTACTACCCACGACCTTCGATACCATGGCCGATTCAACTCACGGTGCTAACGAACTTCCTGCTCAAGAGCAGAAAACTGATAATATGGCAAGCGCTGAGGTCGCCGCCGAAGACCGCGGTGCCCACCGAGATGTCTCTCGCGCTGTTCACAACCTGATTGCTCATGTCCATCGAGATGCTGCACCAACTCGTGGCCATATTGCTTATCCCTTCGCGGCACTTTCTGAAGCAGCTCTCAACGCTCATACTGCCAACAACGCTGGTCGCACCACTGGGATTATCGAAGCTTGGGCGAGCGAACAGTCAAGCTTGGTGTCGTCCGGCCATCACATCCCGCCGCAATCGCCGCAACAAACTCCAAGGGTAGAAGAAGCCTGGGATCAAGACCTGCGAGCCTACCGTCGCCCTGACGAGCTCTCTCCTATTCCCGCAGGACAAACAGCGGATATCATGCGAGAGACGAGGCTTCCTTCGATCAGACCACTGCTTGAGATCGCTGCGCGAGCGCAGCACCACGTGCTTCCTCTTGGCCACCTGAGAGAGACACCGAACACCTGGGTGGCAGAGCGCGATCTATCGGAAGGGCATCGTAGGGCGCGCCTGGAAGCTCTAGATTTCGAATATGATGTCCACGAGCTCAACTACAGGCTGTGTTGTCTCCAGCAGGAGTTCCAGAGGTACCTGTGTGAGCGATGCGAAGGCTGTAGGATGCGTTTCCTACCCTTGCCACTGTCCTGATGCGTGGACGAAGAGTCTCACCCGGCTCGATCAGCCGTGAGATGGGTCGAGAGAATCTGGCTGTAGCACATCGAAAGCCAGCTTCCGGTGAGACGATGGCTAACAATCTCTCGATGGCATGCATGTTTGAAGCAACCGCGAATGTCGTGTGCAGTGCTGCGAGTGCCTTCCTCGAATCTCTTCTCTAGTCACGCTGCCATACATGGTTTGGGAGAGTCTGGCAGCAGCACGTGGAAATCCAGCCTCCAGTGAGACGTCGACCAACAGCTCTCAATGGCATGGAAGTTCTAAGCAACCACGGATGTTGCGTGACAGTCCTTCAAATGCTCGTTCTGAACCCCTTCTTCGGTCGCGCCATAATATATCGCTCGGGAGAATCTGGCTGCAGCACATTGAGAGCTAGCCTCCGCTGAGACGTCTACCGGCACCTCTCGATGGCATGCATGTTTTGAGCCACCGCGAGTGTCGTGTGGCAGTGCTTCGAATAGGCGAAACCAATCTAATCGCCCTGATTTTCCATGATGCGTAGACGGAATTGAAGGAATCTTTATCGCAAGACTTACAGGAACGAGTCAATTGGGTCTGGTATGGCATTAGAATGTCGTGATACGCTAAATAGAGGCATTGAGGTAGAAAGTAAAAGTGAAGCAATTTTCGCACATCCGATCACAGTCTTGGCCATTTCCTTCGTACCGCCAGTCGCAAATTGCCTGCGACCTGCGCAGACAGCCCACGACCACAGCATCAGATCCCAAATGCCAAACTCCCGCACATGTCATAGGCCTTCGAACAACGACTCACGCGCCGATCGTGGCAAGGCCATCCCCTGCCTGGCGCGCCCACTCACCACCTCATCATCCTCTCCGTGTGACCTCCTTCAACATTACCACTGGAAGTCTCCGCACCAGGAGGCGGATCCGGGTAATACCACGCACAAACCGCGATGAGCACGTACACAAAGACGCATAGCGCGCCTTCGAGGTAGTCGCTCTTTTCATCTCTCAGGAAGTTTCCGACCACAATGATGGCGAGGATCAGTACGATGGCGTCGAACATTTCGAAGTTGAGGCTCATGTCCTTGTTCAGGCCCCAGCCGACCAGAACGACAAGAGGAGTGTTGAGCAGCGCAGTCTGGATGGAGGCGCCCAGAACGTGAGATAGGGCGAAATTCATTTGGTTGTCGTAAGCCTCGTCCATGGCTGTGATGTGTTCCGAGAATTTCTCGACGACTGGCACCAGGATGAGTCCCATAAAGCTGTCGCTGATGCCCCGGTTGTGCACGACCCACTAGAATGTGTTAACAATGTTTCCTTTGAGGTGAGATGGAAAAGATGACTTACTTCAATCTGCTGCACCAAGAATACGGCCATGAAGGACACAAAAGTGACACCGATGACTACTCCGACGACAGCTTCAGTAAATGTGAGCTTCGCCTTAAGAAGATCCTTGTGCCTATCATGGTCTTGCTTCTCGTCGGCCTCCAGGATGTCCTCGTATAAGCCGTGATGAGATCGTATCTGGAACCACAAGTACACGCAGAAGGCTATCAACAGCATGATAGCGGTGATACGGGAAATGCGTAGTGCTCGCTCTTCGAGGAATATTGTCCCGTAGTTGGACGAGAGCGAGTTGTAGAAGATGGAGGGAATGATGAGTCCCATACCAGCGACCAGCATGAGGTTACTGCCGACTTCGCTAATGGCTTCGTGGAATGTCTGGTTGGGGTGGAAGATACCGCCAATAAAGAAACACAAGCCCAAACAGAGCAGCAAGTTGGCAAGCAGGGAACCGAGAATAGCAGCACGAATGATAGTCACACCCTGAGTCCCAGGCTGCTTGATCAAGACCATGAACAACACAATCTCGACGAGTGAGCCAAAGGTCGTTTCGAGCACCACACCCAGCACCTTGGGTAGCTTGCGTGCTAGCTCCTGACCAGCAAAGCCAACCAAGTTAGCGGCTGGAACCATGCCGATGTATGCCGTGATGAAGATCCAGAGTTCGATGTTATTGCTCGGGTGGTTGTAATGGAAGTGCAGAACCATGGCGGCGATGGTGAAGGGCCATAGGATGTTGGTCAACATGCTGGCTTTGCATGATGACTTCGCGCAGATAGTAATGAACTTGACAGGGTTGAACCAGCTGCGGCCACTCTCGCCGTCATGCTCGATGTATTTGGTCGTCTTGGGATCGCGCTGACGAGCGGCTTCGACGTCTCGCGCACGTTTCTCTTGGATTGCCTCTTCTTGAGCGGGCGTGGGTCCTTGATCTTTGCGCTGGAAGACGCTCACTTTGTTCTGGCGCCATGATTGCTTACGCTGCTCAGGCTGAGGCTGGCCCGTTGGCGGCGGCTTAGGCCGACTGGTCATGTTGTAGGATGAGGGATGGGTATCGGCTAAGCTGGAAGAGTTGTGGTTCTCACACTCAAGAGATGCCGTGAGGTGTCGTAGGATGACTGAGGTGTGCTTGCACCCTGACAAGAAGGTACAGCAATAAGTGACGCCTGTCAACAAGTTCGCGTCGCGGCGGAGGAAGGAGCCTGAAATGACTTTTGTCGCTTGACCACTTTCTCAATGGCACGAGAAGGAGTTCAGAAGATGCTAGCGGCACGTACAACACGTCGACACGAAAAGCGCAACAAACACTGGAGAGGAAAAGAAAGTGCCGCAGAGTCCAGAACGTGCCAGCGCATGGACACCATTACATGCCTGCTGTCGGACCAGTCAAACGCCATGTGCATCATGGCAGAGCTACCTGCGATGCCCGTGAGCCTGTTTGTCTGCATGAAAACACGCCAGGTGAGTTGGCGCCAGTCAAGCTCATTCGCCCAGGGGCTTTGTCTCGATCTGGGCAGGCGATTGCAGCACTTTTCTTGGAACGGCGCCGAGCTGTGGCTTGCCCTGGTGCACACGCGAGGCGGTCAGCGAGTAAGATCAGCAGTCCAAATCCCCTCAACCAGGGCAAAAATATTTCATGTTCGATTGCACGGCCACGGCATGTCATCCAAATCTCAAACCGGGCTCCACTATCGTGGCATTGCTCTGTGGGGGTGCAAGAACGATGTCGACTTGGTGGAGCTTGGTAAAGCCTATTATGCTTAGGCTTTCTTGACATTTGCTCTCCCGCGGTTCTCTCCTCGGATTCTTGCTGTGTTCAGGAGAGTCTTGGCCCATGTCATACATCAAAGGTAGGGACTGGGACGAATGGCGGTGCCTGCACGTGTTTACTGTATATTGACTTCACGTATTCAAAGTGACGTCCTCGCATCCATCTTCCTATTTTTCGGAAGTCGGAAATCGAGCTGTACATACGGTGTTGCGTCACTGATTTGAATGCATCAACTAGGTCGTATAGTCAAGCCATTGATGGCAGGGTCAACAATCTCGTCGTCATCTCCGCGACAGCGGTACGAACAGCACTCAAGATCTCCCCAGCACTCGTGATTCCACCGGTCCAACACTTCCTCACTACTTCTCCAAGGTACTTCGCTTCAAGCCTCGGCCACTCTTTCCTAGATACCAGCGCCTCCTTATCTTCGTACTCCAATCCCTGTCCCTCCCCAGGCCAGTACCCAGCCATCAGCTCGTAGACGACACATCCCCAGAGGAACAAGTCAGTCTCCAATGTAGGTCCCGCACGATTTGTAAATGGTTGGAACCGATTATGGCAGATGCCGCCAACGTAGGGGCCCGCCCACCTCGTGCAGACCGTCGACTGCAGAAATCCAAAGATGGAGAGGGACGTCCCCGATGCGTCAAGCCAGCAGGATTCGACTCTGAGGTCCCCGAACGCAATGGAGATTTTGGGAGATGGCTTCTCGAACGAGTAGCTGTGGATGAACTCTAAAGCGCGAGCGAGGTGGAGAGCCCATTGGCAGACGAGCTTCAGATGAGCGGGCTTGACTCTGGCGCAAGCCGTGCTCTTGTCGTCACTGCCGCCGTCACGTTGCTTATACATCTCGCCTCTGTTTGCACTGAGAAACTCCTCCAGATTCGGCCCGCCCGGGTTCGCCAGAACAGGGAGCCATGTCCACTCGTCTGGGCGAATAAAGCTATACGGGCGTTAGTAGACCAAGACACAGTGGACTTCAGTTTCAAGAACAAGAAAGACATAACAGAACAGCTTCCTCACCGAACCACATTCGGGTGCTCTCCAATGTGCTGATAAGCAAGAGTCGTTTTGAAGCACCTGCCCGCATTGCCGTCGTCATCTGTGCGCCAATCCGCATCCTCGCTGATATCGTTGCGATCTTCCTCGTAGTACTTGGGCATCATGAGCAACTCAGCATCGTCATTAGCCAGTTGGGCGATCTGGACGCCGTCGCCGTCGACGGAGGCCCAAGTGCGTGAATAGGACGCCAAGGGTGTTGGTGGACCTGGAGGGACACTGACTTGGTGTTGTGGCGGCGGCTTGACCACGCATAATAGGCGTGCCATGGTCTGGAGGAAACGGACGATTAGTGATTTGTATGTGCCGAGGAGAGCTACGACGGTACAATAAATGGAGGACAAGGAGCTGAAGAGATAGAGGAGGCGGCAAGTTCTATAGAAGGCGAAGCGTAGTGTTGTTTAGTAAAGCTCGGGGTAGAGACCGTAACTTGGCGAGAAGCTATGTATCATTAGCCGCTTACGAACAACGAAGCTTGGTAGTTCTTGGAAGTTCATATCTGCGATAAGAGACATGGTATAGAGGGTAGACATTCCTTTGCTTCCGTTTGCAAGGTGACACTGTGGAGTGCTTTTCGTCGCCTGAAATAAGCGCCCTGATTGTTGGGTCCAGCAGAACGTGGCCCCTCTTCGCTAAATATGTGGTGCCTGGGGGAAATGCAAGGTCGACAGGGATCTCACGATAGATTGTGTTGCGACAACGTTGGACCAATCTAAAATACAACGACCACCTGTCTGTCGGTTCGACGAAACGAGCGAGTAGAAGCCAGGCTCTCTTTAATCCCCGAGCTGCAGCCCGTCGCTGTTTACTTACTGCTGGACGGGGACTCTATAGTAGACGAAGCACTCACAGTATCGTCGACCTCGAACATCATTGATATACTGTTTAAACTTACACCCTCACCCACTAGTTGTAATTGATCAATCCTTTGGGCTATCACGATGTGATCGCAAATATTTGATCAGCAGATTGAACTGGACAGGCCACAGACTTCCTTTTGTGATAGATCGTATTTCTGTGAATTCCCGGACCTAGAGCTCCTGAAGCTGCAGCTGACCGTTCGCGACCAGGGTAGCATGTTGCTCGTTGAGCAATGTGCATACTTTCTCCGTTCGCTCCGTTCGCCCCTACTCACATATTTACGTCGACTGCTTGCTAGCATTCGCCTCAATTCCTCTCTCTCTTTTTCTCTTCTCCGAAACCCAAAACTACACCACCAGCAGACGGACGTTCAACATCTTCGCGAGAATGAGGCCTACTGCAGCTCAGATAAACCGAATGACGGGCGGCGGTCCCCAAACAATCGTCGTCATACATCCTCCAGCCCCAGAAGACATATCTCATGTAGTTGTTGGACAGAAAATGCTCAAGCTGCCAGGACCCGAATGGCAGCCCCTTCCATACAACTCCAAGCTGGGCGTCGAGATCCTCTACGCAGCTCCAACAACGAGCGAGTCACCACTTTCCACCATTGAAACAGAAACAAACACCACGCTCGAGACCTTGACGCTCGACTGCAACCCCAGATCGCCGTCTTTCGGCAACTCTGAGCGCACTTCCAGCAGAGGCGTGGCGTTCAAGTTTGCAGACGACAACAAGGCCATGAGCAAATCTGTGCTGGAGCCGCTGGTCATATTCATCAACGAGCGCTTCGCAGCCATCAAAACAGCCCTCGCCGGTCCCGCAGGCATGGTTCAGGCTACCAAGGAGTACGAGAGATTGACTTCGCAGGCGTTCAGAGTGCTATTCAAGAAGCATCGTGCGGATCAAGAGCGTATGTATCCGGGCAAGGGCTGGAAAGCAATTGAGTGTCCGGTGGCCCCGAGCATGTCCAACTGCGAGACATGCGGCAAGGCGGAGGACGAGGTCGCGGGAGGAAACGGCTTGCAGCAGTGTGGCCGGTGCAAGAAGGTGCGCTATTGTGGCAGAGATTGTCAGGCGGAGGACTGGAAGGCTCACAAGCCGTTCTGCCCGAAGTAGAATTGTAGTACCTCATACTATCCATGTTAGTCCTTGAAAGTCGGCGTTGCACTCCTGCGTTACGCTTCTCAATGCTCTTATTCGTTCTGCAACTTTGGCCCTCCAATGCTATGCCTTAGAACGTTATCAACAATTGCTATGCACATCCCGTATACTTCGTAGCAAAGGGCTCGAAGTGTCCATCGAGGCATGTCAGGCTCGATAGACGAGATCGTGTGCTGGCCTCCTGTCTGTGTAAGGCGCAAGTCTTATCGTTATTGATATGAACCAATGGATATCCTTGTACAGGGATAAAGACACAGGACAGCCAACTCTCTGTCAAGGATCAATCGAATAAGCATCAACTTATGGTGTCTAGCTTTCTAAGTTTACAGCAAAAAGAATTCCTCGACCGCAGCAGTGAACTGATCAGGATCTTGCAACGGCGCAAAGTGGCTCACACCAGTCAGTATCCGAATCGCGCTCCCTTTAATGACGCTGTGAAGCCTTTGTGGGACACCCAGGTTGACGGCTTCCTCGTGCTCTGCTCCAACAATGATAACACGGCTTCCATCGATAGTACCCAGCTGCTTGTCCGTCATCTGAGGAAGCGTAGCTTCCATGGTGGCGACTTTGCCACCGAAAGTAGTGAAGTCAGCGTTAGGCTGCAGCTGAGCATACTCTGTGCGGCAGCGAGAGACAAATTCGGCAAATATCGATGTACTCGAAAACGTGGCGTTAGTCTCTTGAGGAGTAGCGCTGGCTCCAAAAATGAATGCTTTGTTGATGAATTTTGCTTGAGAGGGATTCATCAGGGCAGACAGAGTCGTTATAGCACCATCAGACCAGCCGACAACGTTGTATTTGTGTATTCCAGCGGCCTTCAGTTGCGCATCGATATCCGCAGCGAACTTGTCGTACGTGAACACGTCATCCTTATTGAACGTCGAACGGCCGTGACCTCGACGGTCCAAAGCAATCACGTAGTGCTTGCGGTCAACGAGACGTGAAATGACCGATCCGAAGTAAGCCGAATAGCCCAGACCGCCGTGATCAAAAACAATCGGGATACCGCCGACTTCCTTGTTGTATTCTTGCATCCAGAGCTGGACTCCATTGATCGGGGTCGTCTTCAAGCTGATAGGTGATGGCAAATCTGGTGTTGGTGGTAGAGTTTGCCAGAGAGGGAGTTTTTGGCTCGAGACGACTCCATGAGCGAGCGCTCCGAGAGAGAGTAGATGTTTGAGCAGCATCTCGTATTGAGAAAGAATTGTTGGCTGCTATAGCTGTCCGATTGAAGGTAAGGAGGGAGGAGAATAATTCGAAAACTAAAGAACAGTACAATAAGTAGCTGTGTGTGTTGGTGCAATTGAGACCTATACGAAGTAGAAGGTAGTTAGATAAGAGAAGTCAAGGGACACGGTGTAGATCCGAAGCACCCGTTTTATACTACGACAAGGCGCACAATGCTGGGAAGCATTTCCAATCGTCCCAGGTCCAGCCGACTGCACGTGCAGAAATCCTACCTAAACCAATTTAGAAAGACTTTGCAATTATACAAGCTCCATGGAAGACACATCTCGTACAATGCACTGTTCAGCAAGCGCATCATTGCCTTCGAGGAAAGTATCGTAAAGTCGAGGTATAAAGTTCACCCTAATATATTAGACTGTTAGGACGTAAACTAAAGCAACCATAATGCTCCTCATTTCTGCCTAACACCTTTGCGCGTTGCGTACGGCATAGCACGCTTTACACGTGGCCCTAAGATAGTATGATCCACAAGCTTTTCGATCGTGAGATCACAGAAAACCAAATAATGGTAAAGAGATTCAATCGTACATAAATGTGTAGTTATGCTGGCTGTCAACCCTAGCAGCTTGGTCGAAATTTGACGTTGCCCTAATTTATTATGTTTTTGTGCACGAGTCTCTAGAGACGAGAAGCGACGACAAAACACACAATCGAACTTAGACGAGTAATGCGAATGCGAAAGGCGCCGTCTCAGTAGCTTTCGCTAAGGGCACACAGATGAGGGCACGTAACTCCTAGCACTTTTCGTACCTCATCGCATAATCTGTAGACGAGGCTTGCCTGGAATCATGACTTTAAGAACTGATCGACCCAAGTCTCTTTTAAGACTAGGAGAATAGCACCCTCTTTTGAAATACATTTTGTAAACATGTATTGATGAGATGATAATACATACGACCATAGGTCAGTGAAAACTGGGCATCCCGTCCGCTCTGCCATACATAAGCACTGAACCGGGCGACTAGTACTAGAGTGGGTGACCATCTGGGAATCCCGCCTGTTGTATGTTTTTGTCTTTTTGCAGTGTGCCCAGCATCCATGAGTCCAGTGCATGATCCATCATCTTTGCGTCTTTCCATTTTGGTACTCGACATACGTTAGTAGTGGGCGACTGCTACAAAATTCGAGTGCAGTTGCAAAAAAGAAAACGCTCGCAACGGATCATCTGAAAGGTTCATTCAATGTTTTGGGCATTATCGTACTCTATATTCATGTAGTCGGAAAAGAAAGGAATGAGAGAGTCGCATTATATGCGCTCACCCTCAAGGATGGGCCTTGCCTCCTCGGATCTCCACCAGCTCACGCCCTCCTTGCCAGGGTACTCATACCTGTCCATGCTCTCGGGCTTCATCTCAACACTGTAACCAGCTTCGGTAGGTGTGGTGTAGTAGCCATCCTTGATGACACTGGGGTGGAAGAAGTGCTCGTGGAGGTGGTCAACGTACTCGAGCACAGACAGCTTGCCGGACACGACGACGTAGTCAATAGTGGACAAGTGCTGGGTGTACTCGGGCAGACCGACACCGCCGGAGTGAGGCACGATCGGCACGTTGTACTTCTTTGCGACGAGGAGGATGGCGAGGACCTCGTTCACACCACCCATGCGGCAGGCGTCGATCTGGCAGACGTCGATGGCGCCTTGCTGGATCAATTGCTTGAAGATGACACGGTTCTGGCACATCTCGCCAGTGGCGACGCCGATGCCGTAGGGCTTGAGAGCTTCGCGGATGGCCTTGTGGCCGAAGACATCATCGGGCGAAGTGGGCTCCTCGATGAACCAGGGCTTGAACTCTGCCAGCTGCTTCATGTACTCAACAGCCTCGGGAACGGACCAGACCTGGTTGGCATCGACCATGAGAATGTTGCCCTTGTCGTAGCCGATCACGTCTCTGGCGATCGTTAGACGGCGGCGATCAGCCTCTACTGAAGTGCCGACCTTGAGCTTGAAGTGACGGTATCCCTTAGCAAGAGTCTCCTCCAGCAGACCCTTCATCTTGTCCTCGCCGTAACCTAGCCAGCCAGCACTGGTTGTGTATGCTGGGACCGCACGGTTGGCTTCAGCCTCCTTAATCCTCTGCGCCTTGCCACCCTCCTCTTTCTTGAGCATCTCAATGGCCTCCTCAGGAGTGATAGCATCGGTAAGGTAACGGAAGTCAATGCACTTGACGAACTCCTCAGGGCTCATCTCAGCAACGATCCTCCAGACAGGCTTGCCCAGCTGCTTTGCCCACAGATCCCAGATGGCGTTGACAACAGCACCAAGAGCAAGGTGGATGACACCCTTCTCGGGTCCGATCCATCGCAGCTGAGAATCGGAAACAAGGTAACGCCAGGTCTTGCCCCAGTCAGCGACCAGATCCTCGAGCTTCTTGCCCTTGATCCTGTCAGCGAGAAGTGAGATGGCCTGGCAGACGATCTCGTTGCCACGTCCAATTGTGAAGGTCATGCCGTGGCCAGAGTGCTCGCTGTCGGTGTGCAGGATGCAGTATGCCGAAGAGTAGTCGCCGGCAGCGTTCATGGCATCGCTGCCAGTCTTGTCGAGGGATGTCTTCAGGAAATTAGCCTTGCTCTTCCAATCTGCCAAACTGCCATAACTCAATGCTCTTCACTTACAGGAAAGCGCACATCCCTAGTGCTAATCTCTGTGATTGTGACCATATTTGCGGTGTTTACTTAGAGAAAAAAAAGAGTTGTTTCTTCGCCGAAGAAGAAGTGTCAATTGGATCTGCGAGACTTCTGGGCAGCGTACGGATAAGAAGGAGACTATAAGAGGACCTGCGCTTTAATCCGACGGAGAATATCAAGCGACTCACATCCGGCTAACAGGCACCGTGTTACACTTTGTTCCTCTAACCTCTAGGTGGCTCGATGCACTGTGATGGCAACAGAGCCGAGAGCGGCCATCTGCCCCACGGAGACCCGTTGTGGGCGGGCCCACCTGCCCGACTTCTGGAGGGGTTCGAGCAGCACGAGCCAATAGACAAGCATTTCAGTGAGATCGGCCGACTGACCAAAGCAGGTCTACCGATGCCCACGTGTGTGATGATTGAATACAGGGTTGCTATTGGCGGAAAAATGATTGTACGCGAGCTGTAAGGCTGCAAAGTCATGAGGGTTCAGGGCTGCGGCTTTTGGTGGCAGATGCCGATGGATTAAAATATCGCAGTGTCCCGTTCGAAGATGCCAAATATTGAGATTTTGAAGGATTTGGTGTCCCCTGTCCACGGACGAGATGCTATCGATCGAGATCGAATTTGCGGTATAACGAGGAGGTTTATTCACAAGTTTATCGCTTGCCCGCGCACCTTTTGCTCGACGAACAACACCCTACCAGGCCAGAAATTGGCGTAAAAGCTAGTGCATCACATGGACGACCGGACGACCTTCACCATCTTCGGCACTTTAAAGAGGCGTCGCGCACAAAACTTCCACGGAAAAGGAGGCGTAAAACACCCTACGTGAGCGCCATGGTGCGGTCGACGAAAAGAAGGGAGGGCATTCGAAAGGGTACATCGAACGGGTGTAAGCGACGGAGTTTGTGCAACAATAACAACTGCCCGTTTTGCAATTCCCAGAACATTAAAGATCCTAATTCAACCACGTTCCCAGACCAATTATCACGCGCACCCGTTATCCCCATTCAAACAAAACTTGTACGCGCTCGCAGTATGCTCCCAGTCCTCCGTCCCATCCCCAGTCGACGTGCCATTCCCCAGCCCATTCTTCAAAAAGCAATTGCCGGGCCACCTCTTGAAGACCCAATCGAGATTGGCATAGTACGAGACGGCATAGCATGCCTGGTCTGTTGAGTTGCGGTTCGAGTTGTACTCATCGCAGTGATCAATGCAATCCTTGAAAGAATATTTGGTGACTGGGTCCAATGAGTTGCCGTTGGCGCCGATCGGGAGGTTTCTGACCCATGATTTTGGTTCCGGAGCAAGCATGTTTTCGTTTGTACGGTAGTACACACCGCAGTCTTGCGTGTAGGCATTTCCCTTTTCGGAGATCGTGAGCTGGAGGTCGTCGCATTCGAAATCAGCCATGCCAGTTGTGCCGCTGGTCGCAGGAGCGGATGTAGTGGTGGTCGCTGCAGGAGTTTCTGTGGTCGGTGGAGATGTCGTAGCGGATTCGACACTGTTTGGTGATTAGTATGATCTCGCCAGACGCGATCTACTTTTGGGAGACGACCTACCCTGCTGAAGTGCTTTCTGCATCTTTGACACTACTCTTGTCACTGCCGCTCGATTTGCGCGAGAGACCCACGCCTGCGCCAACACCGACAGCTATCGCAATGAACAATACAACAGCGATAGCAATGATCCAGGTCCACTTCCGTCTTTTTGATGGGTGTGACTGGGGTAGATGGCCTGCGGACACAGTAGCCCCAGCTTTCTCAGCGTTGTGGTCGCCGTAATGCGCATAAGCAACCTGTGGCGAAGAAGCCGGATGGTCTAGCGCTTGAGGCCCATTCCGGCCATCGTAGTCAACAGATTGAAGACCTTCACTCGCGGGATCGTGAACTGCGGTGCATCCCAGGCATGATTGTGAACGGCGTGTAGGCCTTCATCCTGTCGAAAGCCGGGCGCAGTAGAAGATGCCAGGAGGCCCTGCGACTGCGACGGGTCGGAGACCATCGTCAGCGGCTTCAGGAAGACTGGTACAAGAAGGAACAAGGTTGCCAGGAACCCGACTGCGCGCGCGAGGAGCACATCTTTCAGCTTCTACTAACCGGTGACGGTGCGCATATGGTCGCGTTTAACAACCAATTATAGTGCATTTGAGGTGCGGCTGAGATCCTTCGCGCCTGGGCTTTTCCCAAGTAATGCAGGCGGCTTGTGGCTAAACCCAACCATTCGGTTGATCACTATTACTGGGACGATCCGAGCTACGACATATCCCAGTAAGACAAGAGGATTGACCATGCGTGCAAGTGCACGAGAATGTCAAACATCGTCAAAGATTTGACCATGATGAATCCATCCGGTACGACAGGAACAGTATGACCTAGAGAGTGCCATCCTGAGATTTTCTTTGGGCGAAGTTCGCCAGGAAGTCCTATCTCACTATAGCATCATAAAGCCAAAGGGCATAACACAATGCTCACATATTGTGGAATCACGTTCACGATGGATCACACAAGCAGAGGTTCACAAGAGGGTGCGGCACATCGCAACTCTCAGACGGCAATGAAGCGCCAGGGCAAAGGTATAGTCCTCTGCAAACTCGGGCGAGATTGCAAAACGACATGACCTTTGGCCACTGCTGAGACCAGGGCAACATAAGACACACTGCTGAAGCAGCATGGCCTGTCCCGAAGCCACAAGCAGTTCGTGTTGTCCACGACAGAGCCAGGCAGCGGAAACCCTCACATTGCACCATTAACCACGGAGCCGAACGGCACGGGTTAAGGACTGCAGATGTGAATAATGTCTGCTACGAAGCAGCCGTAGAGGTAGTGCAGGGAAGGTATGGGAAGGGGATATTGGCAATCAAGCGTCATCTCCCGCATAACACGGGAGAATCGGCGACACCTGTGTGGGGAGAAGGCAATGTATTCGTATTTCTACTCAGCCATAGCCGACCCTCCTTGGCCAGTTCAAGCTCGCCGTAATGCGGTGCACAAAGCTGAAGATGGCGCTTAGTTGCGGCCGCCACGGGGGAGGCCATCGCCGAAGCGGCGGGGGCGCTCGACGGTCTGCTGCTGCTGGACGGCAACAACGTTGACGGGGATGCTGTCGAACTGGAGTTGTTGTCAGTATGTGTATCGATTGTTTCTTGGTGGGCAGAGGAACATACGCCCATGGACTTGAGAAGGTCCTTGGTCTCCTGGTCGACGTCGAGCATGCCGCTCTCGCTGTTCTGGGTGAAGTCGAGAGCAGAGACCTCGGGGACGTACTGGTCCTTGCGCTCACGCTCCTCCTCCTGAAGCTTGAAGGAGATACCGCGGACGGGACCACGCTGAATGCGCTTCATCAGGTGAGTGGTGTAGCCGGCAATCTGAGATTGGCTGTTAGCCAGGTGTCCGATGGTCCTCCAGGCTATGCGCGGATGCATACCTTGTTGCGCAGGCGCTTGCTGGAAATGACAGCAATCTCATCGCAGATGCGCTTGTTGGTCTCGAAGTCGAGAGTGAGACGCGGGTAGTAGCGCTCAATGACGACCTTGGCCGACTTCTTGACAGTCTTAGTCCTGACGCGACCCATTTTGACAGATGTGAGGCTGTTGTTAGTATTGGTGGTGGGTTGGTGGTATTGGGCGTGAAGTCGGCGGTCGCTGCTGTGTATCTCCGTACGAAACTGGAAGTTGCGACCCGCCAAGCCCAAATTTTGAGCCAGCCCACTCAGCACAGAGACACTTGCGATGGAATGCCTAAGGCAAGCAGTGATCTTATCAGATCGTGTAATGTCTGGTGAATCTACCTCACCGTGCTGGAAATCACGTTTCGTTTCTATGGACTCGGAAGTGTGTCAATCAAAGCGAGCATCTTCTTTTCGCTGATACCTTCTATATAGTATACTCACTTGACAGTCAGCTGGTGTAGCAAAGTATCTGCTTGTTCCAAACAATATATCTACACACGAATCATCGCTCCCAAGTCGATCGATTGCCGTTGGAAGATGGCCATGTGTACCTAATCTTCCACCTTTGCTACATCTTCCAGATATCAAGCCTGAGATCAACGAGACCTTCTGGCCTTGTGAATAGATAATAACAGTAAACAAATCAACAACTATCCAACTCGCCGCACGTGTAAGCTGGTCAAATGGTCAAGCTCTTATTAATCTAGTCTAGTCTGGTCCGTGATCCGCATGACGTCGCAGGTGCAATGTTGATGTCTTCATATCGCTGCTACACTTGACCCGAGGATCCT
>Ga0265797_10001855_pt1 | contig 36623 bp, 38 predicted proteins | sample P2T30metagenome_FD_192433 | JGI IMG/M metagenome (GOLD analysis project Ga0265797, IMG submission 192433) | Plant litter microbial communities from East Loma Ridge, Irvine, California - P2 T30 | ecosystem: Environmental > Terrestrial > Plant litter > Unclassified | place: USA: California...
CCTTGTAACCTTCTAATAGCATTTCCTTCGCTTGCGTTCGAAATCTCTCACGGTTGAGTTGGATACTTTTGACATCATTGCCTCCTACGACAGGGATACCTGCGATCAACTTTTGCCTTGGTCCTTTGAAGAACTCTCTCAGAATGTAGACAAATATGGTGAGAGAACAACAGTATGCGAATACATGACTCAAGTGGTGTTGAAGCAATCGAAGGTTGATGCTGGCTTGAAGGCTTGCAGCGTATGTTGCAAACTGCATTATTCTTGGCCAATTTTTCCCGTTAACCCGAGGACGCAGTTTTGTGTTGTATGATCGCAATTCGAGTCGTGATTGACAGGTACTTGTTGTGGAGTCTCAATAGTTGGCTCGGGGTGATACCATAAGTAGATTAAACCCAGTCCTTTTACCGAATAAGGAAGGACCCCGGGTCTAGTTTCGTCTTGGCTTCTTTAGCAGCACCATCTACTGTGATACCTATCGCATGCCTTTCATCTCGTCAGGACTTTTTGTTCACTATCATTTGCTTCTACACGAAAAATGGCACCAGGTATTGAAGACGAGAACAATGTTGCGGCCACGAACGGAACGAGCCGTACAGATAGCTCAACGACCAACGGTACAAACAACAGCCACAAAATACCCGACCCAAACGGTATTACCTTGTCTCAGCTGCCGAAGAACCATGATCCTTTGCAACCGTACAAGATTGATAAGTTTGACGACGGCCTGAGATACGATACCCTTCAGATTCATGGAGGACATCGGCCCGATAAGGAGACCCATGCTCGGGCAGTACCCATTTATAACAGCGTGGTATGTATGACGTTTAAGTTTCTAGTCCCTTGTAGAGTACGAAAGGCTGACACAAATGCAAGTCCTTCGTTTTCACTGATAGCAATCATGCTAAGAGAATTTGCTCAACCGAAGAGGGTGGATACTTCTACAGTCGAATCTCCAACGTAAGCGCCGACATGGATTCAGAGCAGAAACAGACACTAAATCTAGCACACAGCCAACAGTTGCAGTCTTCGAAAAGCGCGCAGCCGCTCTCGAAGGTGGCACAGCGGCCGTCGCCACATCCTCAGGTCAAGCAGCAATCTTCAACACCATCATTTGTCTCGCAGGAGCAGGCGACAATATTATTGCTTCAATCAACTTGTACGGAGGAACCTACAGCCTATTCAAGACGTTGCTACCACGACTCGGCATCACAGTCAAATGGGCGAAGCGCGAGACAAGAGAAGAGTTCGAACAGTACATCGACGACAAGACGAAGATGATCTTCGTCGAAACCATTGGGAACCCACGATGTAGCATTCCTGACCTTCAGGACTTGGGAGATCTTGCGCATGAGAACAATGTTCCCTTTGTAGTGGATAACACTTTTGGTGCATGCGGGACTTGGTGTCGACCAATCGACTTCGGTGCGAATATCATTGTCCATTCCGCAACCAAGTGGATGGGCGGGCATGGAACCACATTAGGAGGCGTTATCATTGATTGCGGTACATTCGACTGGGGCAAAGCCATTCATCGCTTTCCTCGCCTCTCAAACAAAGACGGGCCGATGAGTTTCTCCTACTGGAAATCTTTTGGCAATATTTGTTTCGCCATGGCAATGCGAATCGATATTTTGATGGAAGTGGGATCCATGCTGGCCCCAGCATCGGCGCAGCAGTTGTTGATAGGCATGGAAACGTTGAGTATAAGGTGCGAAAGACATGCGAGAAACACGATGCAGGTTGCAAGGTTCTTGCAGGCGCATCCTAGAATTGCTTGGGTGAACTATCCTGGTAAGCCATTGTCCTACTTTTGACTAATCGCGGCACGACAATCGACTTACATCTTATTTAGGCTTGGAAGGCAACATCTATCATGAGAACGCAAAGCGATATCTGAAGAACGGCTTTGGTGGCGTTCTGGCGTTTGGGCCCAAGGGTGGTGAAGTGGCGAGCAAAATGCTCATGAATTACGTCAAGGTCGTTTCGCATCAAACCAAGTAAGTTCTAGATAGTCGGATCCCAGGTTCTGCGCTGATACAACACAGTGTCGGCGATGCTAAAACGCTGGCAACCCATCCATGGAATTCGACCCATGTGATCATGTCAGAGAAAGATAGACGCGAAGCTGGAATCACTCCCGTAAGTTTCTGTTCCTTGATCTACTCCAGGAAAGATATCAACTGATCCATACATTCTTGACAGGCTTTCATTCGTTTCTCGGTCGGCATTGAAGACGTCCAAGACATCATTGACGATCTCGATCAAGCTTTGGCAAAACTACCTGAAGATCTTCTCAATGCCTTTGATGAGAAGTTGACCCAGAAATTGGAAGCTCATGCAAAGGACGAAGTCCTCATTGGTGATTTGGCTGATTATAACGATACGGATGTCTTGGTTTCGAAGACGAATCATCCACCTGGGCGGCAACAGGCTGTTGATAATTGATAGTGAACGGAGCATATGTATCATACAAGGTCACATTGAATTGCTTTTGCTATGTACTTCGTTCGACCCTTTTTGAGATAAAGCTGCAAGGTTCTATGCTTGTTGTCATCCGCCGTTATTGTAATGTGATGTAACGATTCAGGGCTCACGTTCTGACTGCGTCCTCTCACTAGACGGCTATCTGACTTCAAGCAAGGAAGCTGTTCAGGCACTGTAGGAGGCGTGCATAATAAGTGGTCATTTGTTCTATGATATTCTGTATTATGGAATGCTCAACATCCGGTAAAGACTACATGTGTACAGGATGGTACCTCGAAGTCGTCGAGCTCCACACTTCATTCCCACTCATTTGAAATTCTAGACCCTTCATAAACATCTGCAAGTCATAGCTACAAGATTGGCCAGAGGCCAGCCTGTTCACAACAAGTTGCTTGTGTTGCAATTCCCATTCCCGGCACATGACCCATAGGACTCTCTTCGTTGACGGTATGCTCAGCGCCATCTCTGCCGATAGCACAGAAACGGCGGAGCAGAGCACAGCACCTTCTTTGTGCCCGACTTCGGATGCTTTCAGCTCCTTGTCCCAACTGTAGATATCGTTCACAACGGAGATGTGTTTTGAGCAGTTTGTTTCTATTTCCTTGATGGACTTCAGATCTTGCTGGTCAAGTCTCAATTTCATTGTGAATCGAATCAGACCAGAGAGTAACCTGCGAACATTAGTAATGCTCGAAACGATGAGGCCTTGAAGTGGCAAAAACTGACTCACCCTTGACCCACGTCTCTTTCTCTATATTCCAGATATTCTCCCAGGGCCTTCACACAGAGGCGCTTCGTATCAACCTGTGCTCTCATGAACGTGAAGACCGGCTCTTTCATATCATCCGCTAGCTCAATATCGCAGACGCGCATGTCGTTCCACAAGTCATATGTAATCCATTCCACAGGAACACTACGGTCTGGTTGCGTTGTTCCTCGTGAAATCGCAATCAGATGTTCGTTGTACGCAGATCCCTCTTCTAATGACATGAACTCGAGCTGGTCTGCAATCACAATATGAATCAGTCTCCCTGATTGAGCAAGATCGTGGCGCAAGATAGATGTCTACATACCATCGATGAGGAACAGCAGGGTGATCAAGCGACAGGCAAGAGCTATCCTATCGTCCAATGCTAGTGGAAAGTAGTAGCATGTCACACGCGAAAATCCTACAGCAACGAACTTCATCCTTGCTTTTTCATTCTCAAACGGCCAGTGCTTTAGGAAATAGTCATTAACTTCGGCCGTCACTTCTTGCTCGTTTTTGTGGATTTGGGCTCGGAAGATTGTCTGCGGGACCTCGTTTCTCACAAATGCCGCGGTGGACGACGGGATCGTGGCGTTGTGTATGGTCATCTTCCACAAAAAAAGAAAAGAATAAGGCTGTACTATAACGAGAAGGGAGATATCGTACAGCAATGAAAGTGGTGCATAAGTAGTTAAGAGATCGAGGGCCTTCATTTGGAGGTCCGCTAACCTCAATAGGAAGTGTTGCGAGGCGCTTTGCCGTTTCAAGAAGTCCCAGATTCGTACATCGACGCGCCACTTTTCTTTTCTGAGTATGTCTTAATCGGTCTCAGGTAACGTTAATTGTTTGAGAGTTAAAAAGATCTCTCTTGAAGCGATGATTCCAACTTAAAATTATCCCCGTGGCACGTCGCGAAAATCTGTAGCGGCTTGCTGCATCTTGGTCTTCTCCAGATTTTCATGTCCGAACCAAACACCTCGACACTCACTCAAGCTCTCTTCAAGCTCAGTAAAAGAGTCCCCCAAAGTGAGAATGGTCCTTCCGTTCCACCTTCCAGGTCGCTGTATCCATTCACATCCATCCTTCCCATAACCTTGCACTTTACGTGACTCTTGCGCAACAGCAGAGTATGCGACTGCTAATGCGACAAATTCTGCTGTGCTAACGGGTAGTCCTGCAGCTAGTATCGGGCCGGCTAAGTCCATTGGTAGTAGTTTTGTAATAGTCGCTGCTGGGACAACGGCATTGATCGTGATGTTGGAATCGCGAATGAGTGATCGCATCGCGCGCATGTAGTTGATCAACTGCAAGGCCAATGTTTCAGCACTAGAAGTCTTCTTTGTGTTTGCAAATGATCTTTTCACTTACAGCTGCTTTTGTTCCACTGTATACTGGCAACGTCTGTTCGGGCAGATAAGCAGTTGCACTCGAAGTGATGACAATGCTACCAGCAATTGTATTCTTTTTCATCGAATGGAGAGATATCTTGATGAAGTTTAAGGTTCCTCGAAGATTGACGTCAATGATTTTGTACGACGGTTCGAGTAGATTGCCATAGTCGTCATAAGAATCGGTCATGTATGTTCCATCTTCATCGATGCCTGCATTAGCGACAGCAATATGTGGTGGTCCCGTAGTCGCGAATGCAGCAAGTAGATCTGCCCAACTAGATATGTCGCATCTTATGTATGTAACTCTAGGAGTTGTCTCTTCCGGTTTGTCGATATCAAGGTTGTAGACTGTCGCGCCCTTTGTTGCCAGCAGCTTCGCTGTAGCGAGGCCAATTCCACTCGAAGCGCCTTCCTACCAGCGTCAGGATTCACTCATCTGTGAATTTTACTGAAATCACCCACCTGAGATTACAGCGACTGTTCCCTCAAGCTGAGGTATGTCTCCTTCTTGGATCTTAAGCGACGTCATTGAGTTCCACTCTGTTATTCCGGTTACAATCTTATAATTTTCAAATAATGAGAACCTAATTATTCATAACAAACGGTTTAGTCTTTATACTTTCGTATATAGATCTTGCCGCTGTTACACTATTTGTTGATGTAAGCCCTGCAAGGTAGCCGATTGGTCTCGGAGTCTTACCTCTTTTGGAACTGCGCATGAATCCCCTAGCATTTAACACCAACATTTCCGACTGAATATCTATCCAGAACGCTTCGTGATCCTTGCTTTACCATAAACGTAATGACAATACCTACCAATCCATGGCCCTCTTTACCGTTCGATGTCTGCAATGACACTTACCTCCCCATATTGAAGATCAGTTCACTTATCGCAATAGTGAGATTTCATCTGGCATGTCTAGCAAGGCGAATTGCTAATGCGCGGTTAGACATGTATCTTTGGGTTCTTTGTAAAGCTTTCCCAAGTTCGAAGGCATCCACTGTCCCGATTTTCAGGCCCATGGACGGCCAAATTTAGTAACGTACTTCATCCACGCAGTGTTCAAAGTACACGTGTAACCAGTTATGTAGTTCTCACACTGTCGCATGTTTCTGGGCGGACGACAACCATACGAGATCCATAAACTCCACCAAAAACACGGCCCAGTTGTGAGAGTCGCCCCAAATGAGCTGTCTTTCAATACGCACAAGTCATGGAAAGATATTTATGCAAAAAGGGTTGGCCATAAGACGTTCATTAAAAGCGACTTCTATGATGGCGGGAATTTTGCCGCAGAAGCTCATTCCATTGTCAGCGAGCGTGATCCACATAAGCATGACGAAATGAGAAGCTACCTGCGTGATGTCTTCTCAGACCAATATTTGAGGGAGCAAGAGAGTCTCATCAGCGATATCATCGACCAATTCATCACCCTAATTGGGGAGAAAGGATCCTCAATTGACGGTATAGATATCGTCATGTGGTTCAATCTTGCCACTTTCGATATCATTGGAAGCTTAGCATTTGGTGAGTCTTTCGGTGGTATCAGTTCTGGTAAGCTCTCCTCCGAATGACCTGAGACATCGTACAGCGTCTGACTGAAATGGTTGCTAGGGTCTGAGCATTTCTGGGTGTCCATCATCGTGAAAAGCCTAAGACTGGGCGCATTAGCCGACACTTTCAAGCGATTTCCTTGGCTTGGATACTTTGCCCAGACAGCCTTCTCAGGACTGCTAAAGCAGCTCATTAACGACACTCGTAAGCATGAGCAATATGCAATGGACCTGATCAGAAGGTAAGGGTTTCAGAGTCCCGTTTATCGCGTCTCATGGCTTATGCATGTCAGGAGGATCGAACAAAGCAGTACGCGAAAAGACTTTTTGACTAAAATGCTGCAAGGTCGCGACAACGACGGCATTTCAGATGTTCAGTTAGCAGCACATGCCTCAGATTTTGTGTGAGTCTTGTCCCTTTTTGGTCCATTGAGACTAACGGGAAACAGTATCGCAGGAAGCGAGACGACTGCAACAGCTTTGGCTTGTATAACCTATCATTTACTAAAGTTCCCAGAGATAGGATTGAGGTTGCAGACGGAAATCCGTGAGGCTTTCAACTCTTACCAGGAGATTAATGGAACATCGACAACAAGTCTGCCATACTTGAACGCAGTCATACTTGAAGGGATGAGAGTATATCCGCCACTGCCTTTTCCTCTCCCAAGAGTTGTTCCTCAAGGGGGTGATGTAGTCGACGGACATTTCATTCCAGAGGGTGTAAGTGAGCTTGAAGCAGTAGATGCAGCCATTTTCATAAGCATTCCTGCTAATTATAAGGTGCCGCAGACCATCGTCTCCACAAACCCATTCGCGGCTTCAATGTCGTCCCAGAATTTTCTCAACCCGTGGACGTTCGACCCAGAACGATGGTTGGGAAAAGACGGAGAGGATACTCTGGGAGCAAGCCAGCCATTTTCGTTGGGCACACGAAGTTGCTTGGGGAAAAGGTACGTAGCTAGCTTTCTGACTCTTCATCTTCCTTTTGATCACTAATAGCTTATTTCTAGTCTTGCTTGGTTGGAACTCAGAACAATCCTGGCAAAGTTATACTTCAAGTATGATTTGAAGTTGATGGACCCTCAGTTAGACTGGCATGCACAATCTGAGATGCATACACTATGGCAGAAGCCAGAGATGAGGGTTGCAATCGTATCTCGTGCCGATAAGAGTTAGATAACGATGAATACACCAAGATTTTGTACTGAATGGTCTGTCCTAATATGAGATTCTGGCAAAAGACAAAGTTCCTAAGCTACCCCATTTTCCTGATCCATCTCCGGGTCCCAGTATCCAACATACCCATCCCTGCCAGTAAGATAAGTTCCCTGAGCCTGTTCTTCTGCTGGCGCACGAAATACAGCATGCTTTTTGTTTGTCCTACATCTCGTGTTAGAATCTGGATCAGTACAACAATGGCACACCTTACCAGTCTAAGCCTTTCCACATTCGCCCTTCACCATCGATAAATTCTGCATCCATCTCCGGTCTTAGTAAGTATACGATTGAGTACTTGTGTCGAAATCTCTCGTCTTTGTGGGGAATTATGCGATGGAGACTGGATTGCAGAACTCCACCTGAGATGAAGCGGAGCGCATCGCCGACATTTACAACAGCGTGCCCAGGCTTTGGAGCGATGTAAAACCAGTCATTTTCCTCGGGTTTCAGAACCTGGAGACCGGCAACCTCTGTGAACACAATTGAAAGGCTACCGGCATCTGTGTGCGCGATTTGGCCGATCTTCTCGGGCTCTTCCTCAGCAATTGTGTACTTCAGCAGACCAAGAGCTGTTGGACAGACAGCGCCTTCGCGATGATATCCCTGGAAAGCTTTTGACGGGTCCAAGCCTAACGCTGAAGAGATTCTTTCCAAAAGTAAAACGCTGACACCACGGAAGGTCGCAATCGCCTTTTTGAGTGGGTCGAGCTGGTGAGCAATAGCCTCAGGACCTGGAAACGATGCAGGATCATCTATCTTGGAGATGGGATGCTCAAAAAGCTACGATATTCATGTCAGCATGTAAAGGTGCAATAGTCCTCGCGACATTACCATTAGTCCCTCGAAACCGTCCTTGACACCTTCGATAGGGCCGTTCCCGTGGCCTGCAGGCTTATACCTAATTGATCAAAAACAATCACGTCAGCTCCTCAAGCTTCTGTACAGGGGTTTTGCAGTCCTCTAGTCTTACCCCATGACCAAATGCTCGTCATGATCTCTATCCACCAGCCACTCAGACTTCGCTTCTTGTGGCAGGTCATAGAAATTCGTAGCCAGGGAATACATTGCCTGAACATCCTCCATGATCCTCCCGGAGCACCCGTCCACGCAGTCAAGATAGAAAAATCCTAAATCGGTGCATGCTTTCAACAACATGGCTTCTGTGCTTGAGTCTCCGTTGATTAATGACTGTAGGGATATGACACCAAGCGCTACATCTTTCTTGGTGGTGTCGCTCAGTGCATCGGGGCTGGCCATATCTGTCGTTTGTTCGCAACTTCGTTGATATGATTACTCCACGATTGCGCTCACGAGATACTTCACTGTTGCGCTCCATCAGCCGGAAGAATTCCATTTTTGACATAGCCGCAATTCGACTGCTACAAACGTCGACCTAGATCAGCATTTCTCCGACACAGGATTAGACTCGTCCGGTATAACACCGGTAGATTTCATCGATCTACAAAGAGGTCTAGACCTTCGGTTCGCCTCATTCCATTCTAAGTTTACTACCGTCGGCTTCAACGCTAGTGTACGTTCATGGTCTCTTCACTACGATCCCATTCAAGCTTGGTCTACGTGGTATGTTGAATATGGGGTCGGACAGTAGGTCCAACAGGTATTAGGAAGCATATAATCGCGAAATGACTTCGAAGATATTAGCACACATGAGGCTTATTGCAACAAATTGCTTGATCATAGTCATTAGAGTAGATCGAGCATTCTCGTTTTGTTCCCGTGCTTGACAAAAGCACAGGACTTTCCTTTTCGACTTTCTATGTTTGCGCCCGCTTAGAATGTTGCTACATGCATGCTGTATTGAGCGAGCCCATACTAGTCATCAAAACGTACGGCTATCTCCCTTTGTCGAATAAAGATGCATGGAGGAATGCTCGAAGTAGTCACAAGATACGAAGGGTAAAGCTTACGCAGTGGAAGGGCCGTTTGAGATAGCGGTCCGATTTCTACTTAGCACCGGGCTTGAACACACATGAGCGAAGATCAGTATCAGGTTAACAGTATGTGTCGCGAGATGCTACGAGCACGTTTGAGTGCTTACTGGAAGTGACCATTGTGACTATATAGGATATCTAATGGATCACAAGACGTTGCGTAAGGAGACAGAAGCAGAATGCAGAGCTGGTGAGGTATTCAAGGTAGCGCCGAGCGGCGCCCGCACGGGTCTTGGCTACCCGGTCAGCAGGGTCTAAGTCCTTAGTCTGTGTATGAATTCAGAATACGGCTAAGCGCTTGTTTTAGATCTTACAAAATAGTGTCGCGCTAATACACCGCTTATCGAAAGCGGTGTGTTGTTAATTTCCGGAACCTCCGTGGATGTTACAAGAGATGAGCGATGTAAAGATGGCCTTTCTGTGAGATTGTTATCACCCGCATGGCATTGAGTGAATACGCACCTCGACAAACTCTTGATCATCTCTTCCACGTAGTCACTAGGTCATGTTTGCCACTTTCCGAAAAGAAGCACGAGATGGCGAAATTATTTGCATATCGAATACGAGCTTGCCACCCCTGTCTGGTAGTCAACTCCACCATTTTGCTTGCGACAGATGTCGTGCAAAGAAGGTAAGCCGATCCTGAGCATTCTATGATTTGCCAATTACCGGCAGTACAATGAGGAGATGACTTATAGTTGATTTTGGCGGTCCAGTTAAAATGCTCCGCCCACAGATTTGGGTGTGATCGGTGCCGAGATCTCAACGTCACTTGCACATATGCTGCCTCTCCTCAGGCGCAACGGCAGAGAAAAAGAAGGATCTCCTTGTGTCGATCGATTGCCGCAGCGAAGACGAGTGATAAAGTCAGTTCGCAGAGACAGGAGGGCGTTCCTAAAAACCACGGTGCAATCATTTTCCAGAAGGATTTTGCGTCAAAGACAGCGTCGGATCATGACAACTCTAGCAGAACTATCACAATCACCCCCCCGGATTCCGACTCGGGGTTCCAGGAAAGCGATCCAGTGGGCCAAGAAGGCTGCAGAGTACGTTCTGATGTGCCTTCGAACACAGTAACCGTTATAACGCCTCCTACTTCTTCCGATCTCACATTCTTGGACTCAATCATATCGGATATATCAGCCTACGATTCGGACTATCCAATCCTTGACCTTGATACTTTGGATGTAACTGCGGACTCATGTTCTGATGACACTTTGTCCTCAAGTGGCTCTCCCGGAACTCGAGCTACCGTGGGTGACAATGGGATGAACACTGGGACATTTGCAGGTAAGATTCATCTCATCCTGTCTCCTATTCATCAAGTCATCCTGTCATGCATTCAAGCAGTAATGAAGGCAATACTAACTGCAGACAGATGAAACAGATTGGAGCATCAGTTCCGTCGCGTTCGGCGAGCAGACAGTCAGTGTCAACGCTCGATGTCTTTTCCCGGTGGAAACCACGCCGCCAACTGCCAAGCGTAGAGATCACTTCCTCTCTGCGTCGAGAGAAAAGTCTCCTGGGTTGATCCCAACGGAGCAACCATCCGGCCGAGGTCGTAAGAGCGCTACTACGAAGCCTGATTCGAACGTCCAAGGACCAACCCCATGCGGATGCATAGATCTTATCCTTCGGGCATTGGAGCAAGCTCAAAATCAACCCAAGGTGCACGATCTCAGTACTGCAGAGCAATCGTTATATTTTGTGAAAAACACCTATGCGCAATGCGGAACGAAGGTTCAGTGTAGAAATTGCTGGTATGACTCAAGAGCCACAACCTTTTCCATTCTGCTTCTCGAGAAATGGATGGGAATACTGGAAGACATTTCAAGAAGTTGGGAGGATACTCTGCTTCTTGCGTCCTCGACTTGGAAGGATTCATCGAGAAGAAATGAAGCTCAAACTCACAACCAAGAGGTGTTCTTGTTAGATGGGTATCGAATAGATACTATGCAAGAGAGGTGCGATATCTTCGGCTTCCTGGTTATCTTGCAGATCAAGCAATTGGCAGCATTGACGAAGATTCTGAGTGACAAATCGCGAGCATCGCAAGGGGACAAGCACCAAGCCAGATTAAGGCCTGTGATTGTGCGGATCCAGGAATTACATAGAGCCTTAAGCGAGACGGTTGGCATCCTGCATATCGAATGAGACTACTAGAGACAAGCCTCTACATGCGATCAATCTTCGAGATACTCATCACTTACGGGACGAGGTACTGCTTACACTATGTGCCCCTATACTTGATTCATGGGCGTTCGAGTACAAGTACAATCCCTGCGTGTGTGCTGAAAAATGCTGTGGGATGGAAACTGCTAACAAGACACGACACTGTACATACCCAATTATGAGAACCTATGTAAAAGAAGCCGTGGGGTGTGTTGGCCACGACCTATACTCCATATTCCAGCTTTGCCGGCTTGAACCTAATGTATAGTGCTGGCTTCCACCACATAACATGCAAACAGCTGTCTTTCAACCAATCGAACGTAGGATCAACAAGTTCCAAATCGCATTGGAAGTGCATCTTCGCTAGAATCAAACTCATCTCAAAGTATGCAAAGCTGAACGTTGTTAGCTGAACAGCACCATAACCGTTTTTGCACTCGTTATTATCAAACTTACTTCTTCCCAAGACAAGCTCTAGGACCGAGAGAAAAGGGCTGACTTGCACTCAAATTATCCTTACAACCAGGATCTAGCCATCTTTCGGGTTTGAATGTGTATGGATCATGAAAATTCTTCTCGTCGTGCAGAACTGTCCATGCGCTGGTATATACTTCCGTCTATCACTCTTTGATTAGCTTCCTGGTATAGCATCTCAGAACAGTTTACTCACCCCTTTTGGAACCCAATGGCCATCGATCATCGCCCCTGGAGAAAGCCTTGGGAAACCCTGTGACCCCGGTTGATAGACTCGTAGTCCTTCCGATATCACAGCTTGCAGGTAAGGAAGTTGCATTGCCAATGTAGCAGTGATGCTGTCGAGAGATGTGAAATTCGTCCTGATCTCATCTCGAAGTTTTTGATAGGCTTTGGGGTTTTTGAGTAGAAAGTACGTTACTCCTGCGAAGAAGGTCGCGATGGTTTCCCCTCCTGCAATTCTAAGATCCGCTTCATCAGTGATTCGAACTCGCTGTTACAACGACTTCACTTACATCAAAGTAGACGCATGTGCCGTCATCTCCTCTTGAGACAACTCGCCAGCCTTGACTTTCTCCGAAATGTTTGTCAGAAAGTCATGGCGTCCGCTTTCACTATTCAGTCTCCTTTATATCTCATCAGATGCCTTGCCTTTTACGCGTCTCGCCCGAGATATGAGCACTTACCTCGCTACCTTTTCTCTACTATATTCTGCATGACGATTACGTACTTCGACCGTCATCCGTGGCAACAATATCTTACCTAGCGCTGCGCACAATGGTATCCTTCGAAGATTATCTAGCACCGTGATATAGAAAAGATGCTGAACAATCATATCTGACCATGCGCTGCTCTTTCCTTGGTTCAGTTAGACTCGTTCAAACGTAGTGTGGGAATAAGCTCCATACCGTTCTCGACACACCCAAAACTCTCCCCAAATGCCATCTCGCCCAATATGTCAAAAGAGATCATCTCAAACCATTTCGTCATATTCAACCCTTGTTTACTTGCTCCATCTGTTTCAATTCGTGATACAAACTGATCAACGCAACGCTGTATGATGTTTTCTTGTTCCGCTAGTGCTTTCGTCGAGAACGCTGCGGACAAAGACTTTTTCATTCGCGAATGATTTGTAGGATCACGTTCGCTACCGATGCAGAGTGATTCAAACGCGGCACCGTACATATCATAGAACTCGCTTTTGATCAAGATTGGTTTCCCGGATGTGGCGTGGCCGTATATGTCCTTCCACGACTGGAAGGATGAGAAGGACAGTTCGTTGGGTGAGACGCGAAATACGCTGCCTGGTAGAGATTAATTCCAGCCAAGATGATACAATTTTTGAATAGACTGACCGTATCGCTCATGTTGTTTTTGAACGATCAGGTGGAAGTGACCGCGCATGGAGTGGTACATGCGCCATAGCTAGTGACATCAATCAAGTGGGCTTTGAGACTGACTGCTACGCTTACCAATGTTGATCGAGCGAGGAACGGGCCAGGGAATTGGGCTAGTGGATGGAAGAAAATGTTGTATACAAGCTGAGAGACGATATACCCTATGAACTTTCAAGCATGTTAGCATGCATAGAATTAGAAGCATAGAAGAGATTTGCTGTACCAAGATTACAATGGCACTTGATACTGTATAAATCTGTCCCATTGCCACAACAAGGTAGTGATAGTCCTAGATAACGATGGCGAATTGCTATATTACCCAGCCTTATACACAAGCACATATCACTAGTCTGGCCTAAAAAGGTCTCTCAAGAGCATTAGTTACGGAGCTGACAGGGCCATATCCCTTCTTCGGGTATTGTACAAAATAGGAATCCGACCGATCGTATGCCCCTGGGACCTAGGGCCTGATCGGTAAACAATTTTTGCGCTAAGATTCCGCCTAGTCGGGCGCCGATTTGAAAGCGGGGCTAGAAACTAGGGCTGGAGTCACATGTCGTTGACGTTGCCACTGGGGATGCAATTCATGTATAGCGCTTCAATAAGCTCTGAGCGGCTCATATCAAGCCCGATGAGCGTTGCGCGACGGCCATGGTCACGCGCGAAAGTACGCTGCCAAAAACGAGGGTTATTTTGCTAGCTCAAAATTGGTGTACTGAACAAGCCACCAAGTTATCACTGGCTAGCACGATTTGATAGAATATCATGCGATTTGTGAGATAGTCTAATGAAATGCTATTCCCGTTCTGTGTCATCTTCATAAAATACAAGCGCCCTAACCTCGATGCTTTGGCGTGGCTCCATATGAGCCATCTCTTCATCCACAAACGCGCTATGTGGTACTCTCCTGGCTCTACCATCTTTTTTCCATTCATAGCACTTGAATATCATGACCTCCTCTGGGGTTTGCGCATACTTGTAGTACCAGGCATGATTTCGATTTGGTAGGATCGTGCACGGCTCGCCAACCCAATCAGGATACACCAATTTGACTGGTAGAATATCCTCGTCTCGAACTGAGTGGGAGCTGCAGACAGCAAATGGATCCCGGTAAATGGTCCTGATCGGACGCCAGATATTCAGAATTTGAAAACGGCTTCGCGACAGGCGTTCAGCATCTTCACCGAGGTGGCGCTTGACGTGGTTGAATGCAGCGCTCTCGGACTGATCAATGTGTGCTCGTTTAACTGGTCGACGTTCATCGTCCGGATCGAGAGTAGTGGGGTTTGGTCGACGAATTGTGTGATCGAAAATGTGGACACGCGAGGCCCCAGTTCTAGCAGCTTGAGGTGAGCTTCGAAACTTTGATCTGGAGGGTAACTTTACATAGCATAGACCAATTTCTCGACCTCAGGATAGTAAATTGCCTTGGTGCGCTCATCATCAAGGAAATCTCTCTCTTCGCTTGCATGTGCAAATAGCTGAAAACCGTGACTGTCTAGGGTATAATTATCCACATTGCCTGTAATGTCTGTCACCACATGCTCGAGGTCGACGGAAGGTTGATTGAATGTAGCTCTTTTCCCGGCGAGGCTTGGGGCATGTTCGGTACCGTCTCCAGGGTCTTTGTAATAGTTGAAAGTGGTATGGACATTCCGAGGTAAAATACCTCCCATAGATTGCTGAGAAGTAGTCCAGGTATCGCTCGGAGTTTCCAGCTGTTGATCTGCAATCGTTGTAGTCGCCATTTTCAGCATGTTCATGTGCTTAAGCTGGTCGACGTTTCCTTTAGATGTAGCCAACAATTCTGCATTTCCCAATTAGGTCTTTTTCCGAATCTCCATCTCGGACATGTAGGAACGAATAATGCCGAAGATCACCGCGAAACGCCCGATTCGTGCATGCTACACCCTGTTCGCGTTGACGTGGTTTAGGTTCGAGCTCACGATGACGGCTGCGAATTTGCATGTGGTTGGAATAGAGGCGGCGATGGGTTTGTGGTTGTGGACCAAGTTCAATCTGTTGTGAGCTTGGTCGGATACAGGATACTATAGTAGGATAGAGCCGAATTAAATCGTTAAAGAACCTTAACCTATTGTCTATAAGTCTATTAAACTAACATATCTGTTTTACTAATACCATCATAGGAGGGAAGAGAGAGATATGATGATCGCCAGCGAAGTCTGCGACGGAGCCGTCTGTTTCGTTCCACTCCGGGAAATCAGGGCAAACGTGATCATGCCATCGTTTCTAGGACTAGAACAATCGTTCAGGATGAGTCTTGCGCAACGACGACATGGTGTTGCGATGATGAAAGTGAGGGAGGTGTGGAGATGGGCAACGGAGGTGCACGGGTGGGTAGTGGACGCGTTTGGACCAAGATTCTTAGCTCGCTTCGGACCTGTCGCAACCGCCCGCGACTTCCCCGCCGGACTACAGCACTCGCTTCGACAAAGCCTCGCCGACGCGGCTTACATGTCGCATGAGCAGCAGTCGCGAACGCGCATCTCCTGTCAATTGCAATCAGCTCTCAGCATGATGACCTTGATGCGACCCTGCATGCGGGATCTTGTCATTGCCTTTACGTTGCAGCCTCTCTCGCCAGTAAGAGGCTTCGAAGGTGGTGCCTGCACGTTGAGTGGAGCAGGATCTCGATTTCGTCGACCCTTCCACAACTTCCACATGGCTATTGAGTCTACTTTTACATTGTTTCCATGCTACATACATCTTGCATGCGCGTGCAGTGAAGCGAGCGAAAGTTGATCGTTGCATCTGGCGTTACGATGATGAGTAGGTTCAGGTGCAGGCCCGTCGTCGTAGACGAGGCTCTAGAGCCGTGTTATCTTCCACAAGTGACATATTCGACCGGCATGGAGGAACAGGAGACATTGTCCTCCCCAGTACACCACGCAAACTGCGCGATTATCTGCTAGAGATGGTTTCCGCGCGGCTTGTAACTTCCTAGGCAAGGATGACTTCTTGAGCCACACTGCTTGTTCTCGTGAGCACGCCTGCATTTGAGAGGACTCTGGTAGCTGCTGCACTGCCCCCTCCCCGCAGTTATTGTGCAGCTCTCCCCATGTTTGGTGCGACCTCAAACCCACCTTTGCCCCTCGCTAAATATATCCAAGGGATCTGTCAGCATCTTTCCGAACCTCAACGTTTTCTCACACAGCCGCCTTAGCACAGCATATCGTGATGACGACCTCGATCACATCTTCAACGCCAGAATTGTGCGACAACTGTCAACAGATCGACTTTTCATTGTTCACGCCATACGCTCATATTGAGTTCCCGGATGTCTCTGGTTGCTACGGTGAATTTTGGATGGACGGGCCTTCCAAAACCTGCATACGTGATCCACATGGATGGCCGGTTGATACAGAGCAAGGTTCTCACGAGCTCGACCTTGGCCCTCTGGAAGCAATAGTCGCACGGCAAGAAGTGTGTCCTTTCTGCCACTTCGTCGCCACAACATTCAAAAAGTCTTACGGACGAGAAGTTTCGAGCCTGCCAGCTGTCTCAAGCCATGAAGGCACTTGCAAGATCCTTCTGAAACGTATAAGATTCGGGATAGTGTTCAATAATACGAAACGCTTGCCATACAGATTCAGATGGCCAGGTGGCTGGAATATACCGGACATGATACTGTCTTGCTGGTCAAAAGGCAAAAGGGAGGACCACCTGGCTTTCCTAGCTGCGCCAACATCGAATTCTGCTAGCGAGCCAACTTTACTGGCTAGATACCGTCCTGCACGATGCGATGTTACACTGTTCAATTCATGGCTCCAGATATGTGCCACCAACCACTCACAATGCTGCCGAAAGCATGGTGATGCCACCGTGCCCTTGCGGCTGATCGATGTTCTGAACATGTGTTTGGATACTACCAGTCAAGAAAGGTCGGAAGTAGAGTATCTTGCTCTAAGCTATGTTTGGGGAGGAGGGCCGAAGGAATATGTCTTGACATCAGAAAACCTTCAAAGATACTGTCGGTCTTCAGGGCTGCCAACATTGCCAAAGACTATATCAGATGCTGTCACGTTGACAAAGGAGATGGGAAAGAGATACTTATGGGTCGACAGCCTCTGCATCGTCTCGAACGATCCAGAAGACAAAGCAAGTCAGATACCTGCAATGACGTCGGTATACGGTAACGCTATACTTACGATCATCGCCGCAGCAGGTGACGATGCCAATCATGGGCTACCTGGAATTGGTTCGTTTCGACCTGGCTACAAGGTGGCAGATCTTGGACGGTATCAGATTGTACAGTCCCATCTAAATCTTTACCAACGGTCCATCGAGCAAACGACTTGGGCAACTCGAGCATGGACATACCAAGAACTGATTCTGTCCCCACGATCTCTGATATTCTTCGAAACTCATGTCGAGTGGCTGTGCAGGCGTACCGAGTGGTATGAACAGCTCGATCTTGAACATCCAAATTTCAATGTCAAGCGACGCAGGGTTTATCCTGAGGAGCAGGTCAAGCTTGAGATATCTGACTACCATGATCTCGTTCTAGAATACACAAGGCGCAACCTGACGTTCGAGACCGACATCGTAAACGCCTTTGCAGGTATCATGGCAGCGATTGACGACAAATTCTTCTGGGGTATTCCATACTCTAGATTCGGCCAATTCCTGGCATGGGCAGTCGAAAGAGTACTTTCGGAAGATGTTCCAGATGAGAGGAGGGATTGTGGCTTGTCGATACCGAGTTGGTCATGGCTGAGCTGCCGGGGCGCAATCGATCTGAACAGCTTCCCTAGGGTGCGACAATCTCTGCTAGCAGTATACCGATGGCGAAGTGGTCAACTAGAACAGATCTGTACCCCTGAATTGACATCGCTATTCGAAGGATCGAATCTCAGACAAGCGGATGTCATCTGGTACGATGATTCGGACTGGACGGTCTGCATTGAAGATTTACCTAGTGACGTCACGCTGAACGAAAACCAGCTCATCTTTTGGGCTCCGACTGTGGCCAACTCTAACAATAAAGAACGCGAATATGTTATTCTTGGCGATAATATGTTTGGCGAGGACTTGATTGCCTTAGATATCACGTGGAAAGATAAGATTGCTACGCGTTTGGGGCGTGTCAATTTCGAGTTGGAAGATTGGCCAGTCGGAAACGTTGTGAAGAAGCTGATTATCATGGAATAAGCATAGAATCAACTGTGTACAGTGATTGCGCAGACAACCTACTCGATTGACTTGTTGGTACCATCTGAAGGCGGAGATCTTCTATGACAGCAGCGGAATGGAACCACCACGCACCCAAAGCTACATCACTCTTTTCTCTCCTCAAGGTCAGACATCCACGTGCTGAACGCCATGCCCTGCGTTACATTCTTTCACTGCCCTCTCTCATCAATACCATATCCTCTACATCTGTCCACGTCTCCTGCACCAGAATCTTGTTCTCCTCGCTCCTCGCAACGATTCTGGCTTCGAACGGGGCGGGTTGCACCGTCAACTCACCTACCAGATCATCCACATCTGGCAGATTTCCTGACTCAGGCACCTTGAAGTCGAACCCCCACAGCAGACGTGTGACAGCGAGGAATAGTGAGCGCTCGGCGATGTGCATGCCCTGGCACACGCGACGCCCAGCACCGAAGATGTAATTGCGCCGCTGCGATGGTTCGCGTGCAGTTGCACGTTCGAACTCTGAGCGGAGGTCGTGTTCAAATCGTGAGGGGTCGAATGTTCTCGGGTCGGGGTTTGTAGCGGGGTGCATGTGTAGTCCCCTTTCACATCGATCAGCTCTAGGAAAGTGGAATAGAGACGTCAACTCACCAGACATTGATCAGCACGGTTGCTCCAGCTGGTATCCTGTATCCCATATACTCGTCGTCCTGTGTGACTGCGTGTGGCGCCGCCATGATAGTTGTCGGCATCCATCGAATGCACTCCTTGACAATAGCGCGTAGATATGGCAGCTTTTCAGCATCATGAATGTGAGGGAGGCGCATTTGTCCAACAACTTGGTCAAGCTCCGCTTGTGCGCGATGTTGCACATCAGGATGAACGAGCATCGCTTGCACAAATCCGACGAGGATAGCAGAGGTGGTGTCGCTACCTGCTTCGAGGAGCGAGCCAGCGAGGTATGCAGCTTGTTCGTCGGACATGTTCTCAGCATCTTGCACACGCAGGACATCGTTGCAGAAACGACACTATCAGGCGTGATGTCTAGACTGTCGTCGGTGCTCGTGAGTGGTGTGCGGTTGTCGACATCAACCTGTAAACTGTGGTAGGCGAGGGAGAAATGTTGGCCAATCGCCCAAATCCATCCCATCGAGATCGATCCACATCTACAAATGGTTAGTTGGAAATTGGAGTACTGGATGTGACAAACCTACATCAGGGCTTAGGTTTACAGAGAAGTTGTCCCTTGGGGGAAGCACGTCTTGTGCCGTGAGAAATTGCGTAGCCTGTGGAGTGGGAACTTGGTCGCGCGCTTGGGAAACTGCTTGTCTCGCCCATTGTGCCAAGTTCTTCACTAGATCGAAAGAGAAAACGGCGTCTGTAGAGTAATCGAGATACGCAAAGTAGCCGGCAGCGATATCGATAAATCCCAAACTCTTCTCAGTCGCTGCTCCAGCAGGTGACTTGAGTATCGATACAAACACGCTGATCATTCTGAGCAATGGGTAGTAAAAGACGAGCCTTGAAAGAGGTCAGTTGGGAAGAAGGGATTGTGGGTGTCTCCTCTACTTACCACACTGGAGCGACAGCATCCAAAGAGATTGATCGAGTGATGAGGATGATACTCCGTGATGCTTCTGCTAATGCATCGCTGCTAGCCTCGATCTGACTCGTCACGACTGTGTCGTCTTGATCGCTCAATCGCGCGTCGTTGATATTCCAGGGATGGCCAAGGATAGAATGGATAGCAGTCAGGTTACCATAGTAAGAAAGATGAAGATACATGAGATGCTCGGCGCGTAAGCCTCGTGGTATCATCTTGGTGTCGACGGGAAACGCGATCTTCAAATCTGGAGAGAGGTTTTCGTACCAAGATCGTAAGTTCGTGTTGATTTCCTTGACCAAATGAGCCTTTTCTCGCAGTGGTCTTTGTCGAGCCTTTACGGTGGCGAAGCTTTTTGCGATAGTCGAAGACATCTTTGCCTGATCTACAATGTTCCTAAAGCATTCTATGAGGCTGGAGCTTGCATCAGGGGCCCATGTTGGCAGGACGCAACTGATATCATCATCATCAATCACTTGGAGGCAACTTTAAGCTTGGTCACCCTAGTGAAAGGGTAGAGCTTACTGATGGACGTCCCGCGCGCATTGTGAGGTGCTTTTCGAAGCAGTATAAAGTCCAGAATAGCCAGCTTCGCCTCTCCGATTGTTCGAACGATACTGACGTTGAGGTTGGTTGAAGGTGAATACCTCTTGCATACGCTAAGCGGACGGCACAACCAATGAGTGTATAACCCAGCTTTGCTCCCCCTAGACCCTCAGCGAAGAAAGCCTTCGACGTTATCGTCAGCTCATCAAAGGAAGGACAATTATACATACCATGATCAATAATGCTTGTATCGCGACGAGTCCTGGGGTTCCATGTAATAACTTAGTTTCCACGGAAAGTGCGTTGTCGAAGTACCCTTTTGCTTTAGTTTGAGCTTCCGTCCAAGAAAATGACTTGAATGTCGTGATTCTGCATCCGCTCGCGAGAACGGCATTGCGTAAAGCGTACCGCCCCGGGTCGTCCTTGTGTACTGAGCCTGTGTAATGTCTTACCAAACGTGCTTCAAAATCTGATCGATCGATGGTTTGATACGTAGCTTCAACGCTTTCATCGAAGTAAGCTGCAATTGAAAACGTGAGTCTGGTTGATGATTTTCAGTACGTTGAGGGCGACTTACCCATGGTATAACGCCATGCAGTTTCTATCGGCGGATCAGGCACTCTTTGTCGACTCAGGCGTTGTTGAAGTTTCAGCTTGCGACTGATGCTGGACATGAACGAGGTAGCACACGTAGCGTAATTGGAAGCATCAATGCGAGACGCTATCCAGGCTACCCCAGGGTCTGTACAGATAGAAGCATAGAAGTTAGGGCCATGTAATTCATCTCGGCTGGGCGGTCCATTGTCATCCGGTAAGTAATCTACATCTTCCGACTCTACTGTATGTTGGGGGTCTACTTCAATAGACGGAATATCGACAAGCTGACTTGTACCGCTGATGGATATGTTGTCATGCCTGGTAAACCTAGCAAGAAAAGAGGTTTCAGCAGCAAAGTCATCGTGAACACAGAAGGCCGGCTGGGAGGCTGGTATGATTTCTCGCTCGTTGGACTCCTCGATTGGAGAAGATGCTTCCTGTTGACCGACCAGTTCAGCGCTCTGTAGTAGACGCTTCGCATTGCTAAGCCGTCGTTGCAGATTCTGCGTCTTAGCAATCGATGCTCCCCGATAGCGTCTTACTGCACGGGAATATTTGCAGTCGACTTCGATGGTTCGACAGCTTTGGCACGGCGTAGTGCCGTCGCCTGCAATCGGGTCAATCACTATCCCTCTACGCAAAATAGTCCCTGTGCTAATCCGTTCGACGATAGTCGGGATGTCATATATGAGATCATCTGTACAAGATGACTGTTGCCAGCAAGCGCATCAGAAAGCTCATGAAGACGACGGGATAGGATGTGATTGCTATTTCTGCTTCGTTCGCATGCTGTTGATAGTTCAAGCCAATACATACAGATACCGGCACTAAAGGAAGTGGACATAGCACCTGGGGTAAAACGTCCATACCGTACTAAGATCACAGAGAGTTGTGGTAATTGACGAACCTCAGCTATGTAATCCTCTTGATCCATGAGGCGAAAGTTCGTATCCCAAAACTATCCCCATCGAAGACTCGCACTGTCTGGCCGATCAGTGTTGCATGACAATAACCAGTAGTCTGCAGGTCTCTGCAGAAGACTTCTGAAGACGCGTTCTGGGATCGAATGAGGTGCTTGAGCGGCGCCATGTCTGAACGAAGAAGATAGAAGTATAAAGACATAGAGTGCTTCGTATAGCTCACAGGTGCGACGGTGGTGTATCTGGACTTCAAAAGGTTAGCAGAGTCGTGTCGCAATCAGACGTTGCAGAATGTACATTTCGATTCGTGAATTGGCTAAGATACTATTCGAGGTACTCCGGAGATATTGTGAAGATCCAAACCTTTTTGCCGGCTGCCACACCAACTGAGTTTCCAGAAATGATTGAGCATCTGAAATTCGGCCGATACTCTGGTGATAACCATAGAACATTTACAGAGTTGTAGGTGATCCATTTCCCGTCTAGGCTTAGCCCTACTCCGTGGTACGATGGAAAATGAGTAGTAGAGGCAGCCTCCTCTCCTTCCAAGTCTGAAGACGCAGGAATCGCGATGCGGCCAATGTTAGTCAGAAGGAACTGTCCACTCTGATCGAATGATACATCCAATATCAGTAGGCCGATTTCGATGGTATGCAGACATCTACCGCTGTTTCTGTCCCAGACCCGAATGGAACCATCAATCCACTTGGACGCCAGCCGTGTCGCATCGCTGGAAAAGGTTACAGAGGCACGACAACCAGGCTCTTCAACTCGTAGCATCTTTGATGTTTCGTATCTCCCATCCAATGTTTGTAAGCACTCACTGCTTCCCGTGTGAAATATTTTGACGATGTTGCCTTCAACGAGCACCGCCAACTTTGTTGAGTTACGTGAGAACGCCAATGAATATATTCTTGTTGCACTCTCATCCCACAAAGTCGGAAGGCTAACATCGTCAATAACGTCCCAAAGCTGGATTGGCCAGCCGCTTGTTACAAAGGTGCCTTTCGTGCGCGCCAGTATTCTTAGATCAGGTGAGAGAGCGATTTCCGTGTCATAACTTGCCCATTCGTATACACGGAGACACTGACCACTGACTACGTCCCATATTCTGTAGGTTCTGTCAAACGATAACGATCCAACGCATTCGGGATGATCGAAGAAGTCGACCCTGTGGATGCTATGCTTGTGTCCATGAAGTGTTTGCAAACATCTGCCGCGAAGATCCCAGATCTTCACGGTCGAGTCGAGCGCTCCGGATACCAAGTACTTTGAGTCATGGGACAAAGTCAATAACTCAATGTCTTCTTGATGGTCATCAAGCTTCTGAGAGTAGTCATCGCCACCGATGTCCCAAATCTTTGTTTCACCTTCGGTGGACCTGGAAACGAGTCTTTTCGAATCGGATGAGAAGGCTACCGACTTAATTTCATCTTCAGCGTCCAATGTCTGTGGGTTTGAGGTATTGCTAAGATTCCAGATCCTGAGGCTTGATGGGCCTGATGATGATACTATTTTTCCCAAGTCATAGGATATGGCCACCGTCCACACCCATCCAGAAGTTGATTCAGGTCCAGACTGAAGGATGTGTAGAATGTGCCCAACATTGACATCGAAAACGATGATCGTGCCATCAGATAACCCCACGGCGACTAACGCAGAATCGGAAACCCAAGCCGATGTCACACAAGTCGTATGGGTATATTCATTACGCACGGGCAACTCAAGTGACTGCGTGTGTCTGTTGCTGGTTGCGTTCCATATCTTGATTTTTGTCTTGAAGTTCACAGCTAGGTATCTCCCCGAAGGAGAGAATATAGATTGCAACATGCCAACGTCATCGAAATTGTCATCGTGATGAGGGCTCATAAGAATTGACATCGCCCTGGCTTCGGCCGTGTCGAAGATCTTGACTGAGTCTCCTATGTGGGCTTTCGAAAATGCGTGAAGCGCCGCATCGTTACAAAACGGAACTTGTCGGTGCAACATTTCCTGGCCAAGGTTCCAGGTGGAGGAGCAAGTGCTGGTAGCGAGGTCCCAACCCTGAATGACCTGGCCCCTGTCTAGGACGACAGCCAGCTTTGATGAGTTATCGAATAATCTTAACCGGTCTATTTGACCATTGGACTCAAGGCCTTTAAGTTCCCGGAAATAAGCGTTGCTATTTGCGTCCCAAATCGTGATCGTACCGTCATCAAACCCTAATGCTAGGTGATTGGAATCGTGTGAAAAGGTCACCGCGCGACAGCTGTCCTCGAACGTGTGCAGACAAGGACCCCATGTTCCACTCACGTCTGGCTCAATCGTAATCCAATCTGGTGACTCGTGCTGGAATGCTGTTCTGATCAAGCTTCCGCTTGGGTTCAAGAGGAGAGCTGAGGCGTATGTCTGGAGTGGGTGACTTTCGATGCCATCTATGCTATGAACAGAAAAACGATGTGCATCTTTCACAAGCTCGGTGAGGTCTTGCGCATCTAATGTCTCCTGCACTTGTTAGTTTTCTGTTGATAACAACAATAGCCTATTATTTGAGTGTCTCTTACATCCGCTAAGGAAGAGAGTGCCTCCATTGCAGCTACACATTTTGTGGCATTCTTGCACAAACTCAGGGCTTCTAGCCAATAAAGGTACTTCTCTTTGACGAAAAGCATAATTGTATCTGCGACTTGCTTCTTGCCAACATGGCTATCCTGGAACATTGCTTTCGAATTGTAGATATGGTCTATCCAATATACGCACGGGTATCGTAATGCTGTTAATGGATCAGGACTCGGCGGTTGAACAATGTCGGTAGAAGTTCCAGGTGCTGTGAGCTTGTACATATCCCTGTGTAATTGACTTGACAGAAGTGCCAGCGATCTCCAGAAGATCTCTTGATGGGCCATGTCGATACCGTTTGGAAATATCTTATCCTGCGCATCCGCGAGTAGAAAGTCCTGAGCAGATTGGTGAACAAAATACACTGTATCTTCCTCCATGATGAGAAAGGATCCACATAATTGGATAATCTCCCGAACCGTCTCTGGGTGATCAACAAATTCCTTTAGGGGCTCGACAATTACAGTCAGTTCCTGGATCACCACGGGTCGAACCAAGATGGCGGTAGTGGCCAGCACACAACGGCAGGTTTCAGCGTCCTCTGACTCGTTTATACCGCTCATCATTCGCTCGTAATAGGGCTTTAGCCCAATCGGAATGGACTTGAGCTTCTTCATCACATGCCGCTTTGCTGTGCCTTTGAGATGTTGACATACTAATGCTACCCATAAAAATGTGTCGTTTGCGTTTGCGCTCAGATAATTCGAGATCACATTCCGAATTTGCTCGTCATATCTTTCCTCTTCTGCCAGTCGGGACACCTTCTTGTCAATGAAAGTCTTGACAGCTGCCGAGATGGACCGGGCGTTGAGTTCGAGACTGAGAAGCACTTTGTCAGCCGCTGCTTCTAGAGATCGCTCTATCTCTGGCCAGTTGCGACTGGAGACGATCCATTTCAGGCGAGAAGACGAAGACGACTGCATAGCGATGAAGCGAAGCAGCTTCGACCTATCGAAAGTGCACTCGTCAAGCCCATCGATGAACAAGTAACCCATACGCAAGCTAGGATCTCGTAGTACGTCTACCCAGATCTCCGTCAATGCAATCCAGGCATTTGCATCCTCGAATAGACGCTTTCCTGCGAGATCATACCTCTTATATATGTGCGACACAAGCAACGGTTGCTGGGCGACGAGCATGTACAACAACCCTCGAAGCACAGCTGTAGCACTGTTGAGGTGGGAGAACGTGGCTTGACAGAAGAAGTAGGACACTAGACTTGTTGTTGGCATAGATATGCATAGCTCGTCGATGATGCCGCAAAGTAGCATTGTCTTGCCCTTTCCAGGATCTCCCTTTACCCATAGAAGTTGCCTTTGTGGATCCCGTTGCCATTGCTGAAAAGTAGCGTTATCGAGTACCCAGCGATATGAGTCTACTAGCAGTCCACCTTTCGTCTCCTCGATTCGCTTCTTGTCGTCCTTAGGATCGCCGTGACTCAAGTCACGTAAACAGTCTTTCAGCTTTTGGATCTCTTTGTGAAGTCGTTTAAATGCTTCTTCTTTTCCTTCATTATACAAAGGTACGATATCAACATCGCAAATGCCTGACAGCGAGTACGCCATGTCCTCTTCGCGCTTAGTTTTCCGATCGCCTCTCCAACGCAGGCGCTCGCTAGTATCGAACTGTGCAAGAGAGCTTCCCTGAAGCACTCCCTGAGGTATGCCAGTTATTCTGCTGATCAGCGGTCCGAGGGACATCTTATCTCCAAGTCTTTCCCACTCTTGAGAGAAAAGCTCAACACTGCTAGGAGCTAGGAGCTCCTGCAGCGTCCAGCCACGCTTGAACCATTGACTTGACGTCAACCAATGCTCCCAACTGGTTTCTGTAAGCATGCCATCAAGTTTCCTCTTCTTTGCTGATACGTCCGAGAGGTATACATAACACTTCACCGCGTCTTGATACCAGCGAAACATGGACCGGATAGCTGAGTAGAGCTCGACCTTGTTCGACTTGTCGATGCAGCAAGTATCAACCCAGAAGTATTGTAATCCATCCCGCTGTGTTTGTTCTCCACAGAGTCGAATCTTTTCGTATCCAGGTTTTGTCTTGCCACCACCCTTCACGAGCTCTTTGAAAGACACCTCTTCTTCTTCTTCTCCCCAAGTGTGTGAAAGTATAGTATAAGCCGGTCGTTCGTAGTCGTTGAAGCGAGTGAGAACCAGCTCTCCGTCCTGATCATGATGAAGAAGGCGCATTGATTCGTGGTGTTGTTGATCAATTCAGCGCGCGAGCCGAGGCTGCGGTGTTCCACCGTTGTGCACGCTGTTGCTCGCCTGACGTTCGCTTGTGACCGACGGAAGAGGATCGGGGTAGAACTGGCACGCGGCGCACGCGTCGCAGATTGAAGATGAAAGAAGGACAGAGATGGTGCTAAAGGAAGAGGAAGGAAATCAAACATAGAGTTGTATGGGAACCAGGCTGAGAACAGCCTTGGTGATGTGCTGTGCAGTCAGCTGCATGTGGCTGCGTATGCGAGCTGCCTCCCCAACTGCATCGCCTCTAGGCTGCCAGGTCGTCTCGATATTGACATCGACATTTAACGCGCCATTTCGCAAGCTGCTGGGTCACTTTGGGATTAGTGCAATTTCGCATGTACCTGGGCGCGCCTTCATCTGTGTGAGAGGTGTTTGCGACCTTCTATGTTGGTCATCGAGATTGACGGGTTCGCTGGTGCGGCGAGAAAGCCACCAATCGGGGTTGGCGTGTGCCTTCTCATTAGCATCTACCGCCTTTTCAGTTGTATTGACCGCCCTGATTCCCCTCAAGAAGCTGCCTGATCACGAGAAGAAGCCGACTAAGGAAGCACAGGCTTTAGAGGAGGTTCGCCAAGAGAAGGAAGTCGTCGTTTAGTTCTAGTTCACATAATAGTTTTGTAGGAATCGTAATGAAGCAGTACAGAAGTCAGATTGCATTACTCGCAGCAAGCTAGACCTCTAGTCTACTATGAAACGTATGCGCGCCAGAAGGCACTGTGAACACCATAGAGTTATCACCAACGCCCATGGATGCAGCACGTTGCGAAGCTTCCACAGCAGTGCTACCAGCCGGTAATCGCACCTCTGCCACAACATTTGCAGGCACCGTGATAGCCAGAGTGAAACCTCCATCAGTCGTCCTATTCCAAGCACTTCGAGCCTCTCCCCAGATAGTCTGGTAAGTACCTTCTGCCCACTGGACATCTGCAACGAGCTTTGGCTGAAAGACAAGTCCCTCGCCCCATGACTTGCTAACGGTCGTGAGAGCACCAGGTTGTATGCCAGCGATACCAGCGTGGAGCCATTCTTCAATCTGAGCAAGGATCATATGGTTCTTGGAATTCTCACGAGTCCAACGCTCAGGCATAGTCGTGAGACCTTGTGGATTCTCCGTGGTAGAGGCCAAGAAGTAGCCGTAGCTAGGTTGGTCGGTTTGCTGCAGCGTTTCCCATAGTATGTCATCTCGGCCTCCAGCGGAGAGCACCCTTACTATCGGCCCCATACCAATCGTTCCGCCACTTAGGTGTGGTCCAAGTCCGTCCTGCGAAGGATATTCATACGTGAGTCCAACCAGCGCGTCCAAGACTTGTTGTCGATGTTCTTCAGGTACAAGACCAGCATCTAAGGCGAGAGCTTGCGCAGCCTGAGTGGCGTTCACGGTAGAGTTGTTGCCAGAGCTGGTGTAACGACCGGTTGCAGTGTTGTAGAAGGCAGCGTTGAAAGCATCTCGAATTTGCAAAGCCAGACACTCATACTGGACAGCATCATCCACATGCCCAGTGAGGTTGGCCATGCGGGCCATGGCATTGATCGTCAGATAGTAGCCCCACGTACCAGTGATGCGACCTGATGTCCTTGAGTCGTCTTCGACCCAATCAGCAAGCGCAGCATCGACAATGTTATCCCGCACCTTTTCGCGCTGCAAATATTTGACGAAATCAGTCATCTGCTTGTAGTACGTGTTCATGACTGTTGTATCGCCATATAGATCGTACAAGTAAGACGGTACGAGCACGATGGCATTACCCCAATTGATCTCGTCTCCAAATCGTCCCGAGTAGCCCCAGTCATATACAGGTGCTTTCAAGGCCACATTACCTGCCATGGAAGCGTTCGCGATAGACTGCGCTTCTACCAGATGTCGCATGTTTGTACGCAGGAAGGCGTTGATGTGAACATTTCGATAAATAGCACCCATGGGCATGGTGTAATCGGCTGGGTACGAAAGCTTCTCACGACCAGGACAATCAGTGAATACCGATATGACATTACTCGCGATGGAGTAACGCGACATCTTGTGGAGCCTGTTGAGAAGCGAGCTGGACGAACGGAAAGTGCCAGCAACTGGTACATCAGCTTGCACACGAGCGCCTGTTATGAGGTCGACACTTGGACGAAATCCTTCGGGTAAGCCAGTCACTTGTACCCATTGCAGAGCGAAGTAATTGAAGTCCGGGTGCCAGGTTTCGCCTCCAGCACGTCCAGACGTGGTGTAGGTGTTGAAGACGTCAGTACCACGATTTCCGATACCCAAAGACTCCTGGTTGATAGTGCCATTCGCATTGAGAGACTCAGCGGCCACCATCCTGATGATGATGCCTGCTGGCATTTGCGGAAGCTTGAGTACAGGATAACCCGCGATGTTTTGGCCAAGATCAAAGACCCAGGTTCCGTTGTAAGGATTTGATATCGATACAGGCTCGAGATATTCCATGACTCTGACTGGTTCGGCTGCACGGGCGACGAGCTTTGTTGCCAGGTTGGGTGGAGGTGCGATGCTAGCTGCGATCCATTGAGACGAGTTTTGCTGAGACCCGGGACGATCCCAGTCATCTATTTTCCTGCGAGCGTCGAAATCGGAGCCAGAATACCAAGCGTCGGTAACCAATGGACCGAGCGTAGTATGCCAGGACCTGTCAGTCACGATGAGGTCTTCACTGCCATCATCATAGGTGATCTCAAGACGACCTATGAGGCGGGGAGTCACTGTAGTCAAGTTAGTCAACTTATAAAATACCACTTATCCACTCAGATTGAGGCATACCTGCGGCACCAGCAGACGGATCGCTAGCTGCAACATTGTTACCCGAACCGGTGACTCTTGCACCTGCGGCATGTTCAAGCTCCAGAGGTGGCGAAAAGCTGATGGTCTGTTGAGCAGTATTGATAGCTGTTATGACGCGCGACTCGAGCCTCTCACCGGCTCCACCAGTGTCGATATCAATACTGCCTTGCACATGATATCCAGTCGCGTTGTTCAAGCGCACACTGGTGCTTCCTATCGTAGTAGCCTCAAGCAGGGTTCCATCGCCCTTGAGCTGGCTCTGCCACCAGGCGTAGGGTGCGTTACGGCCCACAGCTGCATTCGTGATGCTCCGACGGACGTAGGCTGGCCCATTACCCAGCTTGACCCCAATAGCGTTCGCGCCGGTTTGAAGCAGTGGTCTGATATCGTACGTGCGATATTCGGTCGAGAGTTGATAGTTCGAGTAGCCTGGTGCTAGCACTTCGTTGGTGACGGCCTGGCCATTCACAGAGGCGAGATGCATCCCCACGCCTGACAGATATAGACGAGCGCCGACAATGCCTTTGCCACTGGGTACATCGAAGTGGCGGGTGAATAGCGGGAGGGGTTGGCTTGGGTCACGGTCTGGATACTCAATCCAACGAGCTCCACCCCAGTCTGACTGATTGAGCAGCCCTACGGACCAAGATGAGGTCTCCGACCAAGCTGAAGGTTGACCGAGGGCGTTCCAGACTCGCACGCGCCAGAAGAGTTTATCGCGGGAACCAAGCTCACATTTCAGATGCACCGACTGACTCGAGCCACTCTGCTTTCCAGAGCCCCATCGTAGCTGGACCGTACTCAGATCGTGTTCGGATGTGGCCACTTGAACTTCGTACGCGGTCTGTCGATCGCCTGGGCAGACAACTTCAGCGCATTGGGTTGTTTGAACAATCTGCCAACTAAGAGTTGGACGGCGGCTCTCAAGATCCAGGGGCTGATCGTAACGGCCATCCACGCTGAGCCGAACGACTTTGACGGTCGAGGTTTGCGCCGCGATAAGATTCGGTGATAGCGTGAAGACGGCGGCGGCCAAGGCACATAAGAATCGCATGATGACTTCCTGGATTCAGACCTCACACTATTGATCCTGGCGACTTGCTGTACCCATCAGCAGCAGCCTGGCAGCACGTTTTATGCATCTTCAACGCGAACGCAGCAAATGCGGAGGAAGGGTTTCGTCGGATATTGATGTCGCGAGCATGCGAACGATTCGGGCAGATGGCGAGCGACGCCGACCTTTTTTCGAGCTTTTGCTCCATGGCGGGTGGCGATTGTCAGCAACTTGCATTAACCCCAGATTTTACCCCACAGATTCCCTGTATGGATCAACCTTGGCATGCGAATTATGCATCATACCGCGCAATTCCAAGAGCCACGACTCTCATTTTGGCAGATCTAGCAAAACCGAGGGGGAAGGCGCAGATGACTCCCGTGGTTCTGCCGGCGCAGATCTGCGCAACCTTACTACTGGAGCTTGGCGATGGGATGCTACTGGAGGCATATGGGATTCTATGTTTTGATGTCATTGATGCGATCAGCAACATTCTCATTTGGTATTGCCAGCCATGGTACTGATCATACCTATAGCCGCACTCTGCCTGTCTGACAATTCTTGGGGACCGCATTGCCGTCCGTGACTTGTTGTGCAGTATTCCCGTTGTCACATTCCGGCGTGAAGACGCATCGTCGATCGCCATGAGTTGCTTCCATGTGCCATCCATTATGCAGCAATGTGTCGATGAAGAGCGAGCGGCCTACGACTGGCGCTGTGACGTTGGATCGTACGTAGTCTAGTGAGGGGTGTAGTCCAGCACAGGGACTAGAATTCCCTCTCTGGTTAATCCACCCAAGTTCCGATTAAGGAGAGGAGACCTAGAGCGTCGTGCGTTCTCGTCGTGCACCATGATGTGACGTCGCAAAGTCGCTGCCTATGGTATGTTGGTAAGTCCTGTCAACAATAGCTACCGAGCGACTCACACGCCTACTAATTACAGCCGTGGTAGATTTCCACGAATCGACGTGCTTTTTGGTAAGTGCATCTGGTTGTGATCCACCGCTTAGCACGTTCGAGCTTCCATCGATGAGCAGCGACCAATGCAAGCGTGCTGCTGTTCTCGACAGTGTAGTATATCAGCCTAATCTAGTCCAAGACCAGACATTTGAGTAGGATTACAAGATTGCAAGGCTAAGGGTCTGTGTGCAGATTACGGTTAGTGTTGGACGAGGGTCTGTGAAAGGCGCGGTTGGGAGAAACGCTCTGTCGATAGGGCTCTGATTCGTGCGCAGTTTGCTTCTTAGCCCGCTCGTCGCTACGTTTGCTGCGCAAGTTGAAAACTGCCTCCCCTATGCCGATTCGTAAGTTGGACGGCGACACCGAGACACTGAAGGAGCTGCAGAGTGCTGTTACGGTTGAGCGACGCCGGCGTCAGATGATCGCGACTGACGGTGAAGCTTCCAGCATAACACATACATGTCCTGCAGCTAAACTTGGACCTCGGATTTGAGGGTCGATGACGGTGGATTGGTGGCATTACGGGTAGATAGAGGTGCGTTCTTTGCAAGCAGCTTCGCGTTCTCCCATCTCAGTCCCTGCCAACTCAATTTTTTCACCACCGCGTACCAGCAAAAACAGAGGCTGGCGATGAAGTCATCATCAACGCAAACCGAGAAGCTCCATGTGATAGACGTTGCTGTGTGAGCTATGCTTGGACAGAACAGAAGGTCAGAGGTACGCAATGTGTCGAAGGCTCAACAAGACGGAACTGTCCGTGGAGCTAGGACGTCTTGGCAGGACGCAGGGCACCCAATGTCAGCCAATGCGATCGCTAGTGCTTCCCAACAGCGATTCGATCAATTGCAACTCCATCTACCCTTCCGATATCAACAACAAGGCAATTCTCGGTTCAGGTCGAATTTGAAGTCATTCGCATCTTCATAGGTAGTCGTCACCTCATTCAGTGCCCATGTTATTCCCAGCTTAGACGATGAATAAAGAAGAAACTGTCACACGAATCCTCGCCTTCTTGGTCGTTTCCGGTGTGTAAGACGGAGTCTATAACGGTCGAGTCTTGGGTAAAGGTAAAGCGTAGTCGGGACTTGTTGACGAAGTTGTCTCCAAAAGCCTTCATTGCATATATTCAACCCAAACCGGGCCTTGCAAGGTATCCATGTAAATATAGCCTCTATCACCATCGCTGACATCCCTGCGCTTGATTTTGCCTATGCTATACTACGTATACTGAGCGACCGACTGGTTTATTTGTGTCTATGTGTATTTGTGAGTGTATGTGCGTGTGTGTCTCCATGTATCTCGGTCAAGGAGCTATTATCAGTTGTACTATCGGCAGTGAAAGGGACAAACGATGGGAGATCAGATCAGCGTGATCTCATACCTGCCCGTTTGATCTGGCACACCGCAAGCACTTTCCGGTGAGTTGTTGTGTACGAACTGTTTCCTGAGGAGGTCGCGCGCATGGATACGATGTTCCAACCATTGTTTATCGGACATATCACTGTATGTGTAACGTGGTGGCCGGGACTTGAAGTAGCCTAGACGACGAAATTGGCCCAACTTGCCCGACTCTTGGAGGATTAAGCATTCATAGTCTAGACCATCCAGAATAGAGGACTCAGTCGAGGATACACTTGATGATCCATATGACATATTAGTCTCTAAGTGAAGCATACGATAAAAGAGTATCTTACAGGGGCTGGCCTCCGAGATGCGCGGCGGAATTATCGCTCTCTAGTCTTCGGGCTCGTCCCAGCATCAGGTATACCGGTGCGTCTGTTATTTGAATCGTATGATCATCTACATGGATTTCGAAATGCTCATCTTCACGCAATGTCGATCCGTCGATATCCATCAAATAGTCACCACCGTCGTGCTCTTCATAATATGGGCGGCCCCCTCTGTGTATGATGCATTGGCAAAGGAAGACTCGCAGTGCTACTGTGCCAGACAATACTGGTCCAAATGCAACCTGAGAACGTGTAGTCGAGGCATGCACAACTTCGGCAGTGATCAGATCATCGTCGTCTCTTTCACCCCAACACCATCCGGAATATATCCATATTTCGGCGCATATGGAAAGCCAGGACTAAGATGGCAGATCCGTTGGCCTCATGCCTTGAGTCGTCCAGCAGTGCCCATGTCTTCTCCACATCAAGTCGTGTTCCAGTTGCGGACGCCATATTCCGCACAGATAATCGCTTTGGGAGAGCTCTAAAAGGCGGGAAAACATGCCAGCCAAGCCAGCAATGGCAATTGCGCGATCAGATTTGTATGTCAGACTCCCCCTCGAGTAGGCCGTTACAAGCTGATACCAGATGTCGTATAGCACCTGTGCCCTGTCTTGCTCCGGTAGAACGTATCTTAACGCCGACTTACGAATGATGATGTTCGATGCTGGAGTAGTATTGAACAGAGTTGGGAGACTTTCTGCTGTAAAAAGTTCCATACATTCCCAGTGCACTTCCTCTGCTGCAAAATGAAGTACTCTTGGTGCCAAGAATTTCTCTTGGACCGTCCACGCTCTTTCTGCAAGTGGACTTAAGGAGACGGATCCGAACCACCTATCGGTATAGAATACCGAAGCGCAGCGTTGTGAATCCGCTTTCCAATAAGGGACGACAAAAGATCGGAGGGGATGCGGATCACGCTCTCGGAAAAGGCCCTCAGTACCATTTCGGGACGCATCCGCAGATATGTTGAGATAAGAATTCAGATAAAACCCAGTCATCCGAGCAGCTTCGTAAATCCAATCCTCCTTGGCATCTTGGATGATGCAGAGGGCATCAATCCAGATGTAGTGTATCCCAAGCTTTAGGCAAGTGACTATTGCTTCCTGGAACGTCAAGTTCAGACTCTCCCACGGAATGGTCAGTGAGTATTTTTCAACAAGTTCTTTCATCAGCCTAGCTGATAGTGCGTCCCCCCAACAATGACTGAGAGTCACATATGTAAGATTGTCGAAATCCATCAAAGCAGTGTGCACGAGTCTGACGATAGGTTGACCATCGCCGTGTACAAGCTGTAACAGCCTCGTCGGTCTAGTGACGATGCTCTGGCGACGCAAGACTGACCCGTTGCTACACGTTAGATGAGATTCACAACATTTTCGCCAAGCAGCTATCTGCGCGAATGTTTCGTCCGAGGCTGTCGAGCGACTTGAGATTTGGTGTGCGCGCAACGTTTTGTGGTCTGTAATGCGTGATCAGCGGTAACGAGAGGATTAGCCGAAGACGTCTTACCCGAATCGTTCTGAATCTTCATCTCGAAGATGATAAATCTATAGTCGTCTCTATTCGGAGATTCCAATCTCTCCGCTTCTAGTATTGTATCTCCCTTGGGCATCCATACACGAAACATTATTGCATCCCCATTATCTCGCCATATTGTCGTAGGTAAGGTAGCCTTTGAGGACTCCAAGTTCTCTTCATCCTCTTTGTCGATCGCTAACAAAGTCATCTCACATAGCTTACAAGAACGTGTAGCACACCGTCGGAGAGATCGGATATCGTGCCACCACGCATCGATCGGATCAAGATATCCTTGATGCCGTGGTAGCCGTTTTGATATTCCGTCTTGCACCTTTGCGTGGCATAAGTTTCGCTCATGCGCTACGCGCACTACATAACTGTCAAAGAGTTGTCGACAAAGGTTGCAAAGAATGTCATCCCAAGAAAGAGTGTTGTCGCATAGATTCATCTTTCAGGACCTTCCAGAAAATAGCGCTAGAGAAGCGACAAATACGATGAATTGTATCGAAGACTCGGTTGACGGAAGACAGAAGGTCGCAAGGAGGATCATTAGTGGGGTAAGACGTAGACTCATGGTAAGCCGCTAAGCGCAATCAGTTCCTTGACCGGAAATTTGCCACACACACACACACACACACGCGTTCCATCAAGATCTCGAATAAGGCTGCCGTGTGCCATATTGCCATCCGGCTCTACATTAAATGGAGACCAGTCATGTAAGTGAATGAGCAACCAAAGAGTTGCTCTGATACACTCTTCTGCTCAGAGAAGGATGGTCATACGTGACTGGTCCATGACGAGTGTTCGACGTGTAACGACGCGCGCACGGAGCGACGCGACCCCCGCAATCTACGATGATCGCAGACCTCCGTCCCATATCCCCAACACCGTAACGATCAGTTCCTCTCTGCACGCCATTCGCGCCTCTTATTCATCCGGTCTCTCACAGATTTCGTCCCGTCTTTTCTCTACATTAGTCCTGTCGCGCTGTTGTTATTGGAACTCATCTTACTCACGTAATAGTAATATAGCCCGCAGAGCGACTGACACGACAGCTTATTCATAAGCGAGTCAAGCAGTAAGAGCATTTTCTTAGTGGTTACTAACAACATCGCTTGAGAAAGGACCAAATGCGACGATTTCATTTGATCCGGCAGATGTCGCTTTTACCTCAAAGGCGAACGGCAACAGATCGTCAACCTTGATTGGCTGCACAATATCTCACTCTAGAGCTGTATATATTCTTACTTCTGATAATCCCAAGCCTGACCACTACCATATACTCAAAATTAGAGACGTTCGAATGAGAAGCACCGCAAATGTAAGAAGTCTATAGTAAAACTACTCAGTCATACTTGTATCGCGCTCCAAAATCGATTTATCAGACCTCGCTCTTGACACACTCGTGCTAAGCCTACTAGTTATTCTCGACCTGATAATCTTACAAGATATCTTTCTCGATGTCGTCCGCAATGGCCAAAAAGCTAGAAAGTTCCTTGTT
>Ga0265797_10001856_pt1 | contig 36618 bp, 28 predicted proteins | sample P2T30metagenome_FD_192433 | JGI IMG/M metagenome (GOLD analysis project Ga0265797, IMG submission 192433) | Plant litter microbial communities from East Loma Ridge, Irvine, California - P2 T30 | ecosystem: Environmental > Terrestrial > Plant litter > Unclassified | place: USA: California...
CTTGGGCGGCAGCATAGCAGGGTACACCTGGAATAAGATGTTGTGGAAGGAAGTCCCGAAGTATGCGCCGTCGATGGCGGCGTGGCGCGAGGACTTTGGGTTGTATGTGTCTTCGCAGCGGGCGCAGTAGAGTTTTACGGGCGACGAGTTGGAAATGTCGGATTGGCCCATGGGGAGGAGGGGTTGGGAGTCGCACATTACGCGGGGGCATTTGCCGAAGTCGGATTTTTTGAACTTTTCGAGCTGCGTTGCGTTAACGATGCCCCAACAAGCTTTCGTGGTGTGAAGTGGGGGGATGCATGGACATACCATCTTCGCTAGACCCCGTGTTGTGACTATGTACCGCGCGTGTACGAGACCGTATAGATGCCGCGCAGACTTCTCGATTGTTTCCCGCATGTCGTCGTCGCAGTCAAAGTCGAACACATCGGTGACGAGGTCGAGCGCGTACTGATAGTACTGGACTTCGGTGTTGAGGCCCGTGAGGTTGAAGCGGTCGGTCAGGTACTCCTCGTCTATCTCGCAGAAGTACTCGTTGCCCCGGGACGATATGAACTGCGTAGTTATTAGCGCTGTGTACTGGAATGTGTTGTCTAGCACTACATCTGGCCCTGGCGGTGAGATGGCTGTGTGGTGGTTGCGTGAAGCGTATGTCGCTCGGCGGGGCACCTCGTCGATGAAGGGGACGTGTTTGGCTAGAAAGAACCCCATCCAGGGTGTCCATGGCACGCAGAGGTACGGCTCGAGTTCGTCGTATATGGACACATGCCGACACCGCACGCAGGCAATGTAGCCCTGACAAGTGCAGGCTTCGCTGGCAGGACGTCAACCAAGCACGCCGTGTGTAGTCGTGCCAACATACCACGCCAGGATATGTTTGCCGTAGTGTGTAGTCAACGAGATGACCATGGTGTCGCGCAGTAATCCAGTCCAGTGTGTGTGTGTACATGCAAAAGCAGAGTACCTACCCAATCGCGCCAATAGCTCGTGTAGTCGCTATCCGTCTCGCTATTGAAGTCGTCCATGTTGCGCCTGCTCTACCACGAGCTGTGCCGATGTGGGGAAGGTCAAAGGCAGCGGCCACCAGGCGTTGGTGATGCGGTGCGAATGTGATAACGGCGGTGGAGTGATATCAAAGCTCGGTCCTGGGAAAGAGTTGCGCGCGGAAAGTGGGATGGGCTGCGGGCGCGACATGCAGGTGCAAGCAGCGCGGGGTCCAACGCGGCGTGGAGGCAGGTTTATCCGATGCTTAGTTGGGCAAGATACGGTGATACTGTGGATTGCTGAGACGTTACACGACATGTGAGCTCAACCAATGTACGCTTTAGCAGAAGATGCAAAATACATCACATATATATGAAAGAGAGATAGGTAATTGAACGACACATCACCACCTTCCAACCTGACCTCTACCTCTATACCTATACCTGGGGTGTTTGTTAGATGAAAGTAGCCAATGATGGCTACAATTATAGTCCTTCACGCAGGTCAACGCGTTCTAATTCAACAGCGCACTCCACGGAGATATTTTGATTTTTGCTCGTATGTGACAACATGCGGTAGATGAAGTCTTATTTGATCTGCACGTCGCGCAATGCCGCCTGCGTGGTTTATCCCGGGCGGTTGAGTTGCTCGTTGTAGTCGTCGGTAATCTGGAGTTTCTGATAGAGAGAAGCGTTCATCGGGGACTCATGTCCAGGTGGTGTGGCTAGAAGGGGACGTGGGTGTGAGGTATAAACTGGTAATTCTCCCATTGCTGATCTTTGTCACGGTAGTGGCGTATACATCAACCAGATCAAGCCGCGACGAAGTCTTGAGTGGTTTCTCATACCGGGGGACAAGCCAGTGTTCATTGTAACGACAGTCGTCCTGCTTCGACCTGCTAGACTAGTAGAAAGTGTTCTCCTCCATCGACATTCAACATGCCTCTCACTCTCAGTCCAGGCAAGCGGTGTATAGTAGATGTAAACTGCGTTCCAGGTCTCTCTGCTGGCCGATGAAGTTTTGCTCTTGCAGATCTTTTTGAGCTGTGATGCAGCTTGAATTGCCGAGACTCAGCTGTAAATAGTCGAGGACATGAGTGTATAGCCACCGTAACAACGTACTCCGAGCATCTTTCGCGTTCAAACACTAGGCCTCGTTCCAAATACAAAGCTGAACATCTCAACACAATAAATCAAGTCAAGCTCTGAATGCAAGCCAAAGTCCCAATCAATACACTTCTACACCCCATCCCCCAAACTAAGACTGTCCATCAAACAACCTAGCCTTCTGCGCCATATCATGCCTAACCACAGTCCTCGTCTTATTCTTCCCCGCAGCACTAACCATACTCGGCGTGATACCCCTAGCAGCCACACTCCCAGCCCCATACTTGACCTCATCAAACAATCCATCATACTGGCCCTGCGTAACAGAGTCCTTGCGTGAAGAACTCTTGATCGGCCTAACAGTGCTCGCGTCGCTCGGCTCAGACACGACGCTGGGGCGATGACGGCGACGCGACTTACTCTCGGAAGAAATGTGCGAGGCATCGTCGTCTTCGGAGTCGCGGGCTTTGTGGGAGCGGTGGGAGCGATGGGAGTGCTTTAAGGTGGAGGAGTGCTTGCTGGCTTCGGAGCCGTCGGAGTGCTTCTTGCTCTTGTGGGAATGGTGTGTGCGGCGCGAGTGCGAAGTGCCGATTTGGGAGATGCTGTCGCTAGGCACGACGGTATCCATGTCATCTTCAGTGACTTCTTCGATGTCCAAGTCGTCGATGAAGTCGCTGTGCTTGCTCACAGAAGACTTGTTGTCGCGGCCTAAGATGCTGCTGACGATTGAAGCTGCTTTTGAAGGGGCCTCGAAGGCTGGAGGAGGCGATGGCGATGAGTCAATAGCTTTCGAGCGATGGCTTCTGCTATGTCTCGACTTGGAGGTGTGTTTCGAGGCGTCTGTGTGAGATGACCTTGCCTTGGATCTGCTTGAGTGATGCGAGTGAACGCTACCCTCGCTGTCCCGGCGCGATACATGATCAGGTACGAACGACGAGATGAGACTGCTTGATGCTGTGCTTGGGGCGACGCTCTGGGATTTCGCCACAGAGGCTGCATGATGTGATCGTACAGTCGAAGCAGTACTGCGTGCCTTCTCGATGGTCAAAAGCTCTGGACTTGTGACCGATCGTGCAACAGTATGTCTCGATCGGGTCTCGGATGGGGCAAGGGAGTATGCTGGTCCATACTCGAGCGCCAAAGGTGCTGAAACCTGGTTCTTGGACACAAGTGACGCTGAGTAGTAGGTGGGAGGCGCCTCGATCTGACGTGGAGCTGTATGAACACTACGTGGCTGCGGCGGTGTAGACGAGTACTGCGATCGAGCGTCACTATTGCGGTGTACTGGTTCCGGAACTGGCGGTGCGGCTTCGATTGCGGGTAGTGGGTCCTGCATGGGTGATTTCGGCTGGGATGAGGCCTGAGCGAGATAGCCAGCAGCACCTTTGACGATCTTTTTGGCATCCATGAAAGCGGTGAACTCCGACTCTTTTTTCGCGCTGTTCTGCTCGCTCCTCACCATGGCATATGCGACTGCCGCACCCGCGGCTGCACCAAGAAGGGTTCCGATGAATTGCTTCGCCGCTCCATCGCCGGACTCCGAGGTCGCAGCTGCTTTAGGGACAGCAACTGGCTCGGACACACTTCTAGCTATGCTCGCTCCTCTTGAAGCATCTGTCGGGGCCTTCGATACCACTGATGCAGCTTTCGCAGCTTCAGTGGGCGCAAGTCTGGATGCAGATGTACGAGAGCTGATGGCACTAGCGTCGTCACGGTAGCTCTCGTAGCTTTCGTGTACACTCCTCTGCCATTTGATGACCCTGCTGTGTCCAATCACAGATCCATCTTCCCTGGTGTCGGGTCCATTTTTGAACACTACTTCGACGCTGTTGCCATCTAGATCGAGAATAGCAGCGTTGAAGTGACCGTCTTCGTCGGATCGAGTTGCAGGGGCACCGTTGGGACGACCTCCAGCAGTCAACGCTGCAGTGTAGAAGTCTCGAACAGCCGTCCGGCTAGGAGCAGTAAATGCTATGTGCGCGGCGCCGGCTTTTACGCTACGATCTTGTTAATTGCGGTGTCGGTGGATTCAGAGATCGATCGACATCCTTACCCGGGCGTTTCTTGGCACAAGAAGAAGTCCGCATCACGAATCCCAAGGCCAATTTGATGACCAGATTCACCAATGTACCGATAGCCGAGGGGTTGCAGGGCCGATAGAAAGAATGAAGTTGAAGTTGGAAGATGCGAAACCGTGAGTCCAATGTGAGAGACTGGCATGATGCGAAGAGCGGTGAGCCAAGATGGAAGCGAGAGTATGAATGCAAATGCAAAACGAGAATAAAGATATTAAATGAAAACAAAGTGTGCAAGGAGGTATGCAACCGCAGTTGAATCGCAAGGGCGTACAATATCAGAGATTTCGAGATGAAAATCGAGACGGCAGTACTTGTCGGTTTATATCTGGGACCCAAAGGGCTGGAGCATCTCGATGCATCGTGAAGTGGGTTGCAGGGCGTCCGATACCGTTGTGGTAAAGTCGTCACTAGCACGCCCCACTGATGCTGTTGGCTATCAAGGAGGACGTTGTCGTGTTGTCGCTGGGGCTGCCACATGTCCTGCATCTGCAGCTAAGGAAGAGTCGACATAAGCGAGCAGGAAGTGAGGCTCATTGGATCTCGCCCTCGGGCCGGGCCCGCAAAGGAATAATTCACACGCGCCTCACCTTGCCCCAGCAATAGAATGCATGTCGCCCTTCGTAGTCTTGCTCATCGGCCGCGCATAGTGAGCGTCTATGGCAGGCATGTGCCAAGTGCTTGTACAATTAGCTGGTGTGACGTCCGTGATGACGAGGTGAGACCTGGAAGCCGCGATTGTGGCAAGAAGTGAGGCCAGCGGAGTGAACTTCTGTGAGCTTAGCATACGCGCTGCACCTTCTTAACTTGCTTTTTGTAGAGTTCTTCACGTCGATGGGAGATCTGCAAGCGGTTCCAACCGCTTCATCCGCAGTGTCACTCTCCCGCCGCACGCGCAGCACGCAATAATTCTGGCACTTGGCCAAGTAAAGTATAGTGGTGCGAATGCTGCTAGGAGCATGCCTGTTGACCACCATCCCGGCACGAGGTAGACCAGCATAATGACAAGCGATGTTTCCCGACTCGTCATATGCTGTAGAGACTGATATGACGGAGGTTTTTGGCAACCACTAAGCCATGCAGCATGGCGAATATCTACAGAGCTACTTGCTGACGAGACAACAACGAGGTTGAGCGAGGGTCACAATAAGACCAATTTGGCTCGACCAGGGACAAGAAAATACCTACAATTGCGCGTTGACGGCAAGCACGGCCGTTTGGCAGGAAAGAAATACAGGTTATGTAGGGCAGGTTGAAATGCCCTACGGTTCTTCTAGGAAGAACAGTATTTGGACGTTGAGCCAGAGTATTTTTTTGTTGTAAAAGAATCTCAAGCAAGACGCTCAAATCAGATGCAGTATTGGCACAGGCTGTCGATGTTGTGATCTAAGCCGAAATGCAAATCCTGCTGCCTATGCTGGGTCCTGCTTCCTTTCCTTCTCTTGGCACGACAAAAAATCGCGTTGGGCCAGTAGTCGTTAGACGACTAAGTGGCGTGTCCATGATGGAAATATCGTGAGGTGACACTCGTTCTAAAAGATACCCCAGACATCCTCTGCGGCGTGACAGAACTTGCTGCAAGCAACACTGGCACTGAGGTTGAACTTGCTGATAGCAATGCTGTCATCTTTGATGTGGTCGGCGAAATCGTCGTTGCCCTTGGCCATGGCTCCCACGAAAACCGCGATGCTCTCGTTCTGACCGAGGCCAGAGATGTAGTCGCTCACGCGAACAACCTCGGCATCGAAACTGAGAGTGATCTTGCGGCAGTTCGGTGGCAGATGGTCGGTGATGGGGTTCTTGATCACCTCGATGAGCTTCTCTTGGGACGCAGTCGAGCGGATCTGGTGTTTGTGGAGCAGCTGCACCATCAGTCCGGCGAAGCGCTTGAACGTTCGAGGTATGCGGACTGTCGGGCTGACCCTGATGAGCACATTCTTTGACGTCTGTATGTAGATCTGGAGCTTGCCCGACTTGTTGATTGGCGAATCGAGCAGGGTCAGTAGGCACTGAAGCACGTTAGCCAGAGCAGCCATAGCGCCACAAGCCATGTGTACGCACCTGGTGGGTGATGTCTGGCCGCGCCTCGCTGATGTCGCGCCCCATTTTGCGCATTACACCAATGTGATCGTCGCTGTTGAGCAGGTTGTACTTGTCTTCGCGTGCCCCAGGGCCTCTGCCGGTGCCGTGGGACGCCTTGTACGTCTCAAGGGTGGCATTGCACAGGACTACGATGAGTCGCTGGGTGTCCTTGTCGTTGGTGGGGATAGGCGTGTGCTGTTCTGCGACCAATTTTGGCAGCTCCGGAGGTGGCATCGATTGGGTTCCTACCGGTTGAGTCATTATGTCAGCGCCGTAGTTGTAGTTGTAAAATAAACCACGTATAGGTGGTGGGACGGTTGGCGGTTGACCTACTAGCACGCTTCTTGCCGCGTTCCGGTGAGTCTCGCGAAGAAGGCCTTTCCGCTGGCGATTCTGGCTTGAGAGGTCCGGGCATTTTGGTGGATGTGTAAAAATAGATATGGAGGCGGCTCGAATTTGTGTCTTGCTGTGCGACGGCTGGCTGAAAGGCGAATACTGTGGTATGCGGGGTATGTACAGTATTGAACGATGTAGCTAGAAGTTAGATATCTTTGGGATGCTCACAAACCGTTTAGAACTCTAGATACGCAGCAGTAAGTAATAAGTAGGGTGGGGATTGTGAGAGACGCGTGGAGTTGGGGTTGCAGTGTGATAAGTGTGGGAGTGAGCCAACAGATTTTCGCGGCAGAAGAACTCATTGAGCCGGCGCGCGTGCCGAAAAGCGCCGAACGCCCGCATCAATGATCCTCTCCATCAGCAAGCACACACAACACATGCACAGTACAGTCAGCCATAGATAAACTGCGGGCATCACGGGCGCGAATGCGGTGTGATAGCGTTCCTTCTTGCGTTGGTCATCTCTGACATCTTGTCGGGACGCATGTCTCAAGTCTGCCCCTTACCACCCTCGCTCCGAAACGCTTGTACCACAGGATTGGCCTCCCGGTTGAAGACGGCTCCTCGCTCCTGCTGAATGGTTCTGACAAGAAACATTATGCTTGGTACTCGAGATCAGGTCATGCACGAAACGGCTGTGGTTTGGCGGACGGACCCAGGATATTGCAATTGAAAAGTACTTGTCCCCATTGCCGCGCAACTTTCGGCACTAATCTTCGCCTGTTTCCTTCGTTTCGTCCGCTTCGACAGTGTCCATTTATCTTTTCTGATCGTGACAGCCGGCTGTATCGCACACATTCTCTCTGCTGTCACTACGTATCGAATCACACATATCAGCTATCATCGATTGCTATATTCTCGACTTACCGTTCCTACAACAAGATTCGCCATGGCATTCGAGTGGCTCGCACCGATCCTTACGCCCACAGCACTCCGTTCCGTACAAGCAGATGGTCGGCCTGTAATCACACTCTTCCTTGTCATCTTTGGACTCTCACTATTCGGTCTGCTGGTCTGGTACATTCATTTCGAGACGTCTAAAGCATATCCCAAGAAGAAAGATGCGAACGCGAAGAAGCCCACTGGCATCCGACGGTTCATCAAGTTTTGAGGCGAAGGAAGAGAAGGGCAGTCCACACCAGAGATTATGATTCGACAAGTCACGATCGCACAACATCAATATACCCGTCACCACGAGCATTTCAACTTTCAAACTTCGACCATATTCTTGCAAGGATGATCACGATATGGCTATCATCTCTACGCCTTCATACCCCCAAGGACGGGTTTATTTCTCTCGCCAGGTCACAGAGAAGCAGCAATTTACACAGCACCTTACCTTTCAAGCGTATACAATAGACAAATCACAATTCATTAATCTGCCACTCCACTTAAATTCTCCGACGACGTTCGGCACTCATGGCATTTATCGGACCCTGATCTGCAATGACGTTCGTGATCGTCACGCCAGAAGTGAGGTTCAACAGCCGGGTTATGCTTTTATATCTTACTGTTCTTTCACTCTTCAGAATTACAATTCGATTTTTCACACTCATACTCGCTTCCTAATCATTCAACATGGCATCACAATCCCAATCAACAGCGCTGACACTGCAAGGTAAAGTGGCAATTGTCACTGGAGCTTCGCGGGGCATTGGCGCGGGCTTGGCCATAGAACTGGCGCGTAGAGGAGCCAAGGTGATCCAGACTTTCGCTCACCATCTCCCCATCAAGTACTCATCCTCCCACAGGTCACCTTGGCCTACACATCAGCTACGAGCGAAGAGCTCGCAAAGAAGATTGTATCAGACATCAAGGCACTCAAAAACGGCAGCGATGCGACCATCGTTGAGGCCGATCTTGCCACAGTCGAAGCCCCCGAGGAAATTGTGCAGGCAACCTTGAAGACGTTCGGCGATAAGATCGATATCTTAGTCAACAACGCCGGCGTCCTCATGGCCAGAGCAATCACAGACACAACTCCGGAGGACTACGCCAAAATCTTCGATGTGAACGTGAGAGCGCCGCTGCTCATGACCAAGGCGGTGGTGCCTCATCTCAGGGCTCCCGGCAGAATCATCAACATTTCCTCGGTCGGTTCCAAGATCGGTCCACCTAAGATGGCGCTATATGCTGGATCCAAGGCAGCAATCGAAGGCATCACACGAAGTCTAGCACAGGAGCTCGGCGACGCTGGTCACACTGTCAACGCCGTGTCGCCTGGCCCTACCGAATCAGAGATGCTCGACGACATACCTAAGGACATTGTCGAGACACAGCTCAAGACGACAGCGGTGGAGCATCGTGTCGGTACTGTGGACGACATTGCCCGGATTGTGGCCTGGCTGGCGAGTGAGGACGCGCGATGGGTCTCGGGACAAACCATCTCCGCATCAGGTGGCTTCTTGATGATGTGAGATGTGGCTGGTGTTGCGGGTGCCGTTTTGTCGATGGTTTGGTGAAGTTGGGCTTCCTGGTTGGTAGTGTTTGGATGCCGAGACTCGAGATGTTTGGACAGAAATAGAGGATTGATGCATCTATGGGCAGTCGAGCAAGAACAGTTGAAACGAACGACTTTTCCGATCAAATGTAGATGTCGTGATCCAAACAGATGTCAGACTATCGTTTTGGTCATGCGACCAGCCGGACTCGGTGAGATCGGTCGGAGTGCTGCGTGAGTATTAGCTGGATTTTTGGTAGCCGAGTCAGCTCTACAGCAGCACCAAATGCATCCTGGCAGCGGCTGCTAGGACTCATAGCCATCGGAAGATTTCCATGAACCATGAACGGTGTCCGCAGCTCTACCACGAGCCCATGTCCGCTGCGGTCGAAGCATGTCGGAAGAATGTGGAGGTGCTGGAAGGATCGGCCACTTAAGCGCCACCACCGATCCTAAACCTTGGCAAGTTTTAGACAGGCCCTTCGAACGCCTATGAAACGCGACTGCTCACCAAATCGCATAGCAAAGGCAAAATGCCATGGCCACTTGGGTTTCAGAGCCTCATGCTAACTGACACCCAGCCTTTGTGCAGCCACATGCAGCCTCTCATTGGCCGGCTTGCGGCTCTGTGGTCTTTTTGGTACGCGCTTTCAACGGTCGCATCCCGTCACGTCGCAGCTTGGATGGTGAGCACACCGAGGTGGTCCGATTTCTGCTACCGTTTCGCTCTCTCGTCAAGCCTTGCTACTCTCCATGCGTCTTCTGCCGGCTTTCCACATAGCGCTGGCAATGACATCCTAATCACGACTCTCCACCCGCCCACTTTCCCGACGTGTCTACCGCTTTGCATGTGCTTATAGGCTTTTGTTTCCCCTTTGCGTCCAGGACTTTCTCCCCTTTTCATGCCGGTGCCTCTTTAGCCGCGTGATCGAAAGCGTGTTCTTTCGTACCTTCTCTTCTTCTGTGCGGGCACTTCTTAGTGAGTATACTCCTCGTCGCCGGCGCTTTCGTCCCCAATGGCGTCGCTAGCCCGTTCGCCATAGTGTTAACATTCCTTCGAACTCTAGACATTCTTTCATCTGATCCCATACTACTGCCTCTCTCAGCAGGTCTGACGACCGACGCACCATAGTCCAGGCAAATCGCCACCACTATTATACACACTTTCAACCATGTCTTACATGCCCAGCCTGTCCGGTCGAGAACGATCAAGATGGCCACCACTCACGCGCATGCTGATGTCTGGCGAGATGTCGGATGAGCGACCGCGCGCTTTGACGCGAAAAGAGAAGTTTGACGTGTGGATGGTTAATGAGGGCTATCGAAGATTGTACGTTCTATCAACATGCTTGATCCGATCAATCATCTAACATGTTGCAGTTTTGTCTTCACTTTTGTAATACTGCACATCATGGTTTTCACATTTGGCATGATGAACTATGGTTTCAAGGTGAGGAAGACAATACTCTGGAGTCTTGCGCCTCAAAACTGACACAACGTAGGACAATTCGATAAACACGCGGAATCGGTTCGGCTTCACATTTCCTGTAGCTCGATCGGCGGCATTAGTCCTTCATGTCGACGTCGCCTTGATCCTTTTTCCCGTGTGCAGGAATCTAATATCAATGGCCCGTAGGACGCCGCTGAACGACGTCATCCCCTTCGACAAGAACATCACATTCCACAAGCTGGTTGCGTGGTCAATCGTCTTCTTCTCATGGGTGCACACTATCGCGCACTGGAACAATCTCGCAAGATTCTCTGCCGGCAACAACTTGGGATTCATGGGCTTCATCCTTGCCAACTTCGCAACAGGCCCTGGCTGGAGTGGATATGTCATGCTGTTTTCCTTGATGGCCATAGCACTCACGGCAGCAGAGAAGGCGCGACGAGCAAACTTCGAACGCTTCTGGTACACCCACCACTTGTTCATTGTCTTCTTCATCTTCTGGTCTATCCACGGCGCTTTCTGCATGATCAAGCCCGACTTCGCACCGTTCTGTGATGGCATTGGCGTCTTCTGGGAGTACTGGATGTATGGTGGATTTGCGTATCTGGCTGAGCGTATTGCGCGCGAAGTCCGAGGAAGACACAAGACGTACATCTCGAAGGTCATTCAGCACCCTAGCAATGTGTGCGAGATTCAGATCAAGAAAGAGCACACTACGACCCGCGCTGGTCAGGTAAGTCGCTACACTAAAAACTTGATTGAATGTGCTGACCGTACTAGTACATCTTCATGTGCTGTCCAGAGGTATCCATCTGGCAGTATCATCCCTTCACACTCACCAGTGCGCCTGAAGAGGACTACATCTCGATCCATATGCGTATGGTAGGCGACTTCACCCGATCCGTTGGCAAAGCGCTCGGCTGCAACATCGACAAGAAGCCCGCGGGCGAAAAGAGCGAGAAGGGCGGTGCCAGTGAGGAAATTGCATTGCGTCAGATCCTGCCCCGAGTCTACATTGACGGACCCTTCGGATCAGCGTCTGAGGATGTGTTCAAGTTCGAAGTTGCCGTATTGGTCGGTGCTGGTATTGGTGTCACGCCATTCGCATCTATCCTGAAGAGCATATGGTACCGAATGAACTACCCACAAGGCCGCACTCGTCTACGCAAAGTCTACTTCTTCTGGATTTGCAGAGATTTCGGATCCTTCGAGTGGTTCAGGTCACTGCTGCTTGCAATCGAGGCACAAGATATCGACGACCACATCGAGATCCACACTGTAAGTGCTCGATAGTCCCCTCTACATATTTCTTTACTAACGTTCTTCCAGTATCTTACAGCCAAGATCAAAGCAGACGACGCAACCAACATCATGATCAACGACGCCAATGCCGAACAAGATACCATCACCGGTCTGCGCGCACCCACGAACTTCGGCCGACCAAACTGGGACATGATCTTCAAGTCCATCCGTAAGATCCACTCCCCAGCAGAAGCTGGCGTCTTCTTCTGCGGGCCAAAGGGCTTGGGCTCAACATTACATGTCAAGTGCAACATGTACTCGCAACCAGGATTCAGCTTCGTATGGGGTAAGGAGAACTTTTAGTCGTATTTTGAGCATTGATACCAGGTCGGTTGGTCGAAGGGTGGGCATACCAGGAGTAAACGTGAGCGTGGAGCTACATTGCATACTAGCAATAAAACCACCACCACTACCACTAATATTGTACATAAATCTCCCGTCATGTCCTTTTTCGCACTTTTGGCATAGATAATTGCCAGCGCCGCACTGTGTGTAGCATGGCATATGAAAGCAGATAGTAATACGCGCCAAATGTAAGAAGGCCGCCACATGGAAAAATGAAGGAATGAGCACATCAAGCACATCTCAGGCCAGCCAAGTACAAAATGGCCTGACTTTTCACCCAAGGCAACATTCAGCCTAGGTACTCATCGTGACACGAGACTAACCAACGCAGGAACCTCGCACCACATTCGAGACAGTTTGAGCCGCAACACTAACTTTTGTCGGTAGTCGGCATACACCAAACACCGTGGGGCCGCGGAACGTTCGGACTGTATCACGACGGACCTAGAACCTTGAGCTGCGGGCGTGGAGACACGGGAGGGGAACGGGCGGAGGACGACGCGTTGATCAAGCTTGTGGTGTCGCGGGTGCCAAGCTCAGACAAGAGGTGACAAGCTTCAGGGTGGGTGTTGGTAGAAGTGTTGGTTTGGGGGCGAAGCGGTCTGACGTGGAGGGTTGGTGGCAAGTTACTGCCTGGAAGGTAGTTATGTGAGAGATAGATGCGAACGAATCACATGCGTAGCTGATCTGAGGCCTTTCAAGCGAAGAGTGGCACAATGATAGAACTCGCTGTGAGTGTCTGAGGTATGGATTGATAATTTCTTGACAGAGAACTGAGAGAGAACTTCAATACTCTAGCGTATGTCCTTCTTCCAACCCTTCGTCTTCCAGTCACTGAGTTCCACCAGGCCCTTAATCTCCTTAACGCCCCTTTCAATGCACTCTCCAAATGAGTAGTCGTGAGCCGCAACAACCCATACGTCTTCCCTCTCCGCAAACTTTCTCGTCCGCCAAATGGTCTCAATGGCTATCGCAGGCTCCAAATGCATACTTTCCTTCGAGTACGGCGGTCTAGCTGTACGTTGCGGGTCCTGCAGCAGATCTGGATGGTGGAAACAATCGCCGGCTAGCAAGACGAAAGTGCTGTCATCTCCTGCGGACGTGGTACGGATGAGCATCATCTGATGCCCCGCAGAGTGGCCGGGCGCATCGATAATATACGCGGATCCATCTTCAAAAACATCGTAAGCGCGATCGAAAGCACCGACGCCCATCCACTCCGGTTTCCTCAAGTCAGTGCCATTGTAAAGACCTTTAAACATGCCCTCCTGAACTTTTCCGGCTCGCTTGTCGCCCGCCTCTTTCAACACGTAGTCCGGTATATACGCTTCCACGATTTTACGACTTCCGTCCGTAGGTAAGGTCTCTGTCAATGTAGGCGCTCGTGGCTCAATCGGATATCCAGGACGTGCATACGTGCATGAGGTCGGTCCGATCCACATCTGTGCCTCGTGGAAGCCTGCTTGTGCGCCATCGCCAACGTGGTCGAAATGCATGTGAGAGAAAATAACTGCTTTGATCTTCTCGGGCTGTTGCTCGGACGAGCCGTGTTCCTTCAATATCTCGGCTGGAGACTGCGGTTCGCATTTGAACTGTGGGAGCACGTTCTCCTTGAGCAGAGGCGGTAGGTTTTCCAGATCCTTGCGCATGCCGAGATCAAATATGTATTTTTCGCCGGTGGCTACATGTTCGATCAGAAAGACGTAGTCCGGAGCGTAGAAGGTCTTGGCCTTGTCTTCTGCTGGATCAGACCCAACGGAATCATTCGGCTTGTCCGGACCGGGCAGGAGAGTCATATCCACTGGGATGTACAGGCCACCAGCTTGCATCAGATACACTTTGCATGTTGCTGAAGACGAAGGGATGGCGTGCCAGGGTATTTCCGGAGGTGATGATGACATCGTAGTTGAGGAGCTTGAGTATCGAAGCCGAGAAAGGTGGGTGACGAGGTAATCTGGTCGCTTTATACGCTGAGTTGACGCTGTCAGTCTTACGTATCGGACCCTTTGGAGCACGTCAATTGGGGCTTCCAGATTGAAGCGTGTGCTTGGTCAAGTCAGCTACTCTGGTTTTCCACAGTCGCCCAGCAATATTGGGTCTCCGATTTAGGCAGGTTGCTTACAGTCAGTACTGTGTGTGGTCTTAATCTGTGTCAATTTTGAGTGCAAACACATCGTAGTAATGACGTCACAGCTATATTAGTGTGTTATTGGGCGCATCAGCGTCCGCAGATGATGCAGTGCGTACTAGGGTGGAGACGCTCTCCTGGCTGGAGTATTTCCCTAATTGTAACCAAGGATGTGTAAAAGACGCCAATTACAGAAACAAACTTCTTCGTTCCTCGTATTGAAACCTGATGATATCTTTAATGCAAATGTACAGAGTGAAAGACTTGAAAACGCAACAGCTAGCGAGACGAAAGCCTACTTGAGCTACTTCACGAGGATCGGTGCTACCTTGCCAGCCTTCTCTGCAGCAAGATCAGCGAGCTTCTGTAGCTTCTCAGCGCGGATTTGACGGAAGTATCTGAAGAGCAGGATAAAGGATAGCTCAATCCTACAGCGTGTGTTAGTCAATACACGACCACGAAATGGTTGATAACCGTACCTCTCCTTCGTCATCATGAGGAAGCCTTGAACAAGCAGACCCTTCAAAATCTGAGGACCAATACCCTTGAAAAGGGCCATCGGGCCTTCATGTTCGATGATGTACTGCATCACTTCGGTGAAGGACTTGAAGGGCTTGCCATTCCTCGCTGGTGGTGGTTTTGATTGGAGGCCAACCTTTGCAACAATGAGCGGTTGCGTAGCGATCGTGGCAAGCATCTTCGATAAGGATCCGAGGATGAAAGCTTCCCAGGGTTTCAAGACCTTCTTGCCCGGGTACAAAGCGTCTCTCAATCGCTGGTAAGCTCCATATGTGATGGCCGGGTTCACAACAAGTATCAGACTGGCTCTCAAGCCGCGCCAGAGACCTGTCCACCCATCCTCGCCGTTGATCACGTCCATGGCAGTCGCAAGCATACCTTTCCGCTCGTGTTTGCTCATGGTCTGTTGTCGTGTAGTAACAACCGCTACCGGGATCGTGAAGAGCTGGGCTAGTGCTCCAGCTACGGCTCCAAGTGAAAGCTCCATGGCTGTACCGGGCGGACCTTCCAAGGTACGGCGCGCCATGTACAGAGTCCGGACGACGGTATACCAGTAGAAGTAAGCAAAGTTGGTCGACGCAACACCAAGTAGCGAACCGGCCATGCCAGCATACAGTCCCGACACGCCCTCATTTGCGACCACCTTCCTTATCGCGTCGAGCGCACCGTCGTAGTGCTCGTGGTCCGCGGGATTCGGGTCGTTCGATGCCTTTGAGCGCTTGACTTGTACTTGTAGCCTTGTTTTGATTCTGCCATCGTGTCAGCATGTATCCATGTTTGTGTCTTCTTTGATTGCTTGCACTTACAGATCCAGAGGGTACACAAGGGTATTCGCAACGACAGCTCCAGCGGCGCCTGCGACAGCATTGCCCCATGGAGGCAGCACCTCAACCTTCGACTGTCCGGCCATTATAAGGTTGTTTGCCGATCGCAGAAACGCAGTTTGAGGCGAAGTTGGTGGTGCAGGTCGATGCAGTCCGGACAAGGTAGGTGGGTGATGAAGATGCAGGCTACTATCTCATGTTTCTTTAATTCAAAAAGACGCTCTACTGATTTCGATAAGAAATGGGTGTCGATACAGGGAGAGGTGACCAGCGCGCTCTCATGGTGCTCCGCAGTCTAGCACGGCGTTTCCGCCTGTTGTTAGCCGAGGCACAATCCCGAGGTGGTAGCAGCCGTGACGACATCCCGGCTCTGTGCTTCATTGGTCACTTTCACACGCCGCCGACTGAACATTTGCGCATCAAATCCGCGAGGGGATGGCGTTGTGGACTTGCTCACGGCGGTGAAGGAGGAGTCTGCTGTCCGCTTACCGCGAGATGCAGCAAGCTTTTCTCCAAGTGGCAGGCGCGACCTGTGCGGCACGTGCCGTTGTTTACCTAAGTTACAGCGCCTCAACACCAGCTGTACTAGCTACAAAACACATCGCGACCTCAACCCGACAATGACACGCAATTATTGAAGCCGCCCGGACGCGCGCCGTAAATCTCAGTACAGACGCCGAAAACGGCCGGATTCTGCCCTCACCATGGCGGATTCGGTAACACAGCTCGAGGCTTGCAAAGCTGCGGCTGATGTACGTCCAGAATTGTTCTACAGCTGGATCACTTAGAACCTTGATATCGACTAATGCCCGTTACAGAAGTACCGCGTTCAGCTGCAGACGGCCAAGACGAAGGATGAAGCTCTCACGCTGGCTATCAGTGCAGCCGAGAATCTGATGAAAGCACTCAAGCTTTCTTCAGACCCCACTGAGAAGAAGCACTTGAAGGCGCAATGTGGCGAGGCCATGAACGTAGCAGGGCGCATCAAGAATGACACCGATTGGAAGCCCTCAATCGAACATCCGCAAGCAAGAACGAAGAACGAGCGAATCAATCAATGGGCTACAGAGGTGGTTTCTGCACAGTCTTCCGCAGGCTTGGAAGACAGTGTTTCGCAGTCGAGCCTGTCGCGCCACGGCTTGTCTTCGACGACCACGCCTGTTGACGATGTTGGTGTACTCTCAGGTAAACACTCAGCTTCCTTGGTCTCTTCCGGTGGTCGGAACAAATATGCACAGCACTCGGAGTATGTCCATGGGAGCGTCCAACCAGCTTCCGAACTGCTCATCGACATTGCCGAAGATCACGTCCTTCCATCAGACCTCAAATCAAGTCTACCTACTGATACTCGAAACGAAGGCCGGCCACAACACACCTTGCACAGTACATCAGATGGACAGTTGCCCTCAAGCTCACGTGCTGCGGCAATTCCTAAGCATTCGCCTCCCGCACAACACCCTGATCAGAACGCTGCGCAAGACCAGACCACAGCTCCTTCACCAGCGATTGCTGCCTACTCGCAAATCCACAGACTAGCAGAGCCTATTAGCACGAGAAAGCGATCGAAGCGGGAAGACATCATCTTGTTGAAGGCCTCGATGGTCAATGGGTTCAAATGTCCACCGTGGGACAACAATCCAACAGCCAATGAATTTGTTGCACTACCAGGAGCGGACCTCTTCACGTAAGTCGGAATTCCTTGCCGGATGCTCGCGTATTATACCAACGTGTGTAGTGATACCCAAGATCTGAGCTTGTCACTTTATCAACGCCAATTTTTCCAGGGCTGGGTTCGCGCAAATCTTGCTGTACCCCCGTCTTCAGTCCCAGGGGGCGATAGGAAAGGCATTGGCCCTTTGATGTCGAGCTCTCACACAATTGACTTAGTGCAAGATGCGGCATCGGATTGCTCAGTGGTGACGAGCTTATGCGCTGGCATCGCTCGAGCTGAACGCGGCCACGATCAGGTTGGACTCGAACGCCATGGACTTGACTACATACTGACAGCAACAGATGCTCACTAACAAGATTTACCCGTTCGACAAACAACTCGGCAGACCTGTGACCTCCAACACTGGCAAATATATCGTGCGATTGAACTTCAATGGCTGTTGGAGGAAGGTCGTAATCGATGACCGCCTTCCGGTCTCCAGTACCCATCGCCTGCTCCACGTTATCGACCGGCGCAACTCAGCCTTGCTGTGGCCCGCGCTTCTTGAGAAAGCCTACCTTAAGGTCCGTGGTGGCTACGATTTTCCAGGGAGCAACTCCTGCAGTGATCTATGGACCTTGACAGGCTGGGTCCCGGAGCAAATCTTTTTGCAAGAGTAAAATCCATGGCAGATACAGGATAGTAACACAGACTGACCTTACGTAGAACTGATACCGTGCCCGGCCAACTCTGGAGTCGTATCTACAACGCCTTCCTGTATGGCGATGTCCTTGTCACCGCTGGGACCGGGAGGATGTCAAGCCGGCAAGAGCGAGAGTTAGGTCTTGAGGGACAGCACAGCTACGTGGTACTTGACATGAAAGAGACAGACCACGACCGGCTTCTGTTGATCAAGAACCCATGGGTTGAAGGCAAAGGATGGAAAGGCCCCCGTCCGCATGCTATAACTGCATTAGACTCGTCGACATCGAGCGGCGGTTCTAAGAACAGCTTGGAGTCCTACCACCAAGACAGCATCCCAACAAAAGACCGGCCTCATCCTACAACTTTCTGGATAGGCCTCGAGCAAGTCATCCAACATTTTGAAAGCTTGTATTTGAATTGGAACCCCGGTCTTTTTGGCCACCGCCAGGATATACATTTTGAATGGGCCATCGACGCCGGACAATCACCCGGTGGATGTATTGTCCAACATCCTCAGTTCATATTTTCCGCGAAGCGCACCGGTCCAGTATGGTTTCTACTGAGTCGGCACTTCAGAGACACGCCCACTGAGACCAAAGATGAGTCCGATGCTTTCAACGATGGTAGTGTGCAACCAGAGTCTCAGGTAGACTCGTCTGGAGAACACCCGAAGGGCTACATGAGCATCTACGTATGCAGCGGGAATGGAGAGCGTCTCTACATCAAGGAGACGTACCTCGAGTCAAGCGATTATGTGACTACTCCGCAGTGCCTTCTCCGCTGGGACGCAGATGCCAACGCCAAGTACACAGTCGTGATCGACCAGGACGATTTGCCAGCCTCGCTCTACTCGTTCTCCCTGTCTGCTTTCTCCAACGCTGCGATGACTCTGGAGCCGGCGGCGCAGAAGTATCCGCGACAGAAGACCGAAGAAGGTGCTTGGACGAGACAATCGGCCGGCGGCAGTACTAGCTCTACGCGGTACTTTGAGAATCCGCAATACTCTCTAGAAGTACGTGAGCGAGGCCCGTTGGCCATACTACTCACCAGCAAACACGAGCACCCGTTGCACGTGAAGCTCGCGCTCGGGTACGGGAAAAGAATATACAAGCTCCAAAGCCGTGATGTCCTTGCGGACTCTGGTAATCATCGAGTTGGCTGCGTATATGCGGACATTGAAGACCTTCAGCCTGGCCTCTACACTATCGTCTGCTCGCTGTTTGAGGCTGGTCAGATGGGTGAGTACACTCTGCGAGTAGACAGCACAAGCGACGTCGTTCTGAAGCAGATACCTCGTGATGGCGCTGGATTGCTCTCGATGAAGCTTGCACCTGCTTGCTTTGGGGCGCACGTTCACAAAGTTGCTGCACCATTACTACCCCATCGCCTGGCTTCGTACACGATAGTCGCTAGGTTTCTCAAAGCCACAAGCCCACGTTCCCTTGACCTAGGAAAACTGGCGCGCAGCCCGCTGCGTTTTAGCGTCGAGCTGGGCCGTGGACCGGAGCGGAAGTTCGTAATTGCCAGCGAACGAGGAGAGTATACAGATGCAGCCACAGTTCGGTCAGAGAGCGTGAACATCGACCCCACGCTGAACAACCAGGGTGACCTGTTTCTTGTCCTTGACAGACTCTCGGGACCTGGTGGGCCGGTCGAGGAATGGTATGAGGTGGAGATATATACGGATGCACCTCAGGCGTGCTCCATCGGCGTCTGGCGTGAATGGGATGATTGATGTGGAGTATGGATGATGATCTAGCATACTGCATGGCGTTGGGGCCATGGTCACGTTTTGGCATCTTTACGAACATCAGCATGAGCGTGGCCTGAAGCATGTCACATGCACGAATCACGGTCATCATGAATAGACGCAGCGAACGCAAGTATCACAAGGCTCCTCAGCCAGCTGTGTAACATGCGAGGGGTCTCGGTGGTTGGTGAAACTGTAGCCAATCAACGCGACCACGAAGCGTCGGAGGTCTCTTGATTGCCTCCGCGTGGTGGGCAAGCATTCGAGCTGGGGATGATAACGACGCGCTAGAATAGAACAAAGTACGCTGCCCGCAACAAGATGCATTTGCGGGCGGTTCTTTGACTCTTCACCCTTTGATTCCTGTGCTGCGTCTGGCTTCGCTCTTCTTCCCTTCTGATACCCCGCCAAGCGCCGATAAGAAGACTATCGGGCCACCGAGCGTCGTGCACTACGTCAGGGCTTTCTTTCTCAACCAGCGCGTGCGCCTCGCACTGCCACACCCACCTTCGACATCATTACAGGCTTCCTGTGGACCTATAGACACACAAAGACACCGTCTTCACGACATCTCCACAGCACTGCACCACAGCCATGGCAGACTTGCCCGCAGAGAAGGCCCAGCCGGGCACCACGACACCAGTGACAACTGCGAACGCGCCTGTTGAGCAGCCGCCAGGCGATGGCTCCAAGTTCAAGACGCTGCTGAGCATCCTGAGGAAGTAGGTTCTGCTGTGTCCCGCCTCGAGTCTACCGTCGCCCCACGTCAGGTTTCAAGCAAATGACTGATATGTGTACACTACAGATTCATTGGCGTCTCCGATCTCGCTTCCGTTCGATTCTCTCTTCCTGCACAACTTCTAGAACCGAGGCCCAACCTGGGTACGTTTGCATTCCGCGGATGAGGCGCTGTGGGAGACACGGTCTGACGGGTAGCAGAATACTGGCACTATCTGGACCGGCCAGACACCTTCATAAGGTGAGCAGCATCGGGGTGGAGCTGTGCGGTGGTCGGGAGCTGACTGGCGCAGCATCGGAGACTCGGACGACGACCTTGGGCGCATGCTGGGGTGCTTGCGCTTCTGGTTCACCAAGGATCTGGTAGGCTGGATGTACCCAACATTCGAGAAGACGGGGCACTGATTTTGCGCAGAAATACGTCAAGGGCAAGCCATGCAAGCCCTACAACTCGACGCTGGGGGAGTTCTTTCGGGTACGTGACACCCGCGGCATGGCAATGGCGACGCTGACCCTTGCAGTGTAACTGGAAGATCGAAGCCACCCACCCAACCCTCAAGACGCCCACGTCGGCACCCTCCAGCAGCGCGAACAGCATCACCGGCGAATCGAAGCCGGTCACCGTCTCGTACCTGACGGAACAAACCTCGCACCACCCTCCCGTCTCCGCCTTTTACGTCGACTGCCCGGAGAAGGGCATCAGCGCGAAAGGCTACGACCAGCTGAGCGCAAAGTTCACCGGGACAAGCGTGCGCGTGGTAGCCGGAGCACACAACCTGGGCATCTTCATCAATCTGAAAAACAGGGACAATGAAGAGTACCAGCTGACTCACCCAGCAGCATATCTGGGCGGGCTTCTGAGAGGTAAGCGCGTAAGATGAACTGTGTGTGACAGCATGCTCACCAGCAGTAGGGTCTCTCAGTGTCTCTGTAGCCGACTCCTGCTATGTGACCTGCCCAAAGACTGGTCTGAAGGTCATTCTGGAGTACCAGGAAGAGGGATGGCTAGGACGGTCACAGAACAAGGTCGTTGGCGTCATCTTCAAGTACGATCCAAAGAGCGACACGACCACCAAGATCAAGGACGTGTCCGACAAGGACATCCTTGCGCGGATAGAAGGCTGTTGGCAAGACAAAGTGTACTACACGCTTGGCAACAAGCCCTTCAACAAGGTCTCGGTATGTTGCCACCACGGTTTTTAGCATTGTGTGATGCTAACAATCTGCAGGAGAAGAATCTCATCATCGACCTCAACCCGCTCGACCCGGTCCCGAAGATCGTACCTCCGCTAGATCAGCAGCTCCCGAATGAGTCTCTCAAGTTCTGGGACAGTGTCACCAACGCCATAGTAGGCAGGCAATACTCGCTCGCAACAACACTCAAAACGGAGATTGAGGAGAAGCAAAGACAGAAAGCTGCAGAGCGGAAGGCAGCCGACAAAGAATGGAAGCCACGATTCTTCACGGGTGCCGTCACGCCTGTCGGGCGACCGGACCTGACACAGGACGGCGAGCAGGTACTGAAGGGCCTACACGCCGAGCAATATCAGCTAGAGCCGAACAAGGAGAACGGGGCCTTTTGATGGCTTCCATCGGCACCAGCAATTAGGACAGCAACGGCAGACCTCTGACAGACTTTCACTACGATATCCAACATTTTCGCCGACAGGCGCAGCAAGACTCTCATTTGATACCTTTGGGTAAGGGAAGCATGTTCATCTGGCGTACAGCGACTTTGTGGTATATATTGGGATGATGATTTCTTGTAAACTCTTCTGATTGCATATGCGTCTTCGCGACGGAATAGACGTTACGTTTGCAGATAGCCCGTGGGCAGGCAACCTGCATTGGTGGTTGAATTTGAAATAGTATCATCGAGCCAAAGCACCAATACACCAGCGCGCCACGTCTGACCAATGAACAGGACGATTACTTGTTGAAAGTGATTAGGGAAAAGGCAACGTTGAGCTGCATGAGCTGTACGAACAATCGGTACGGGCTCATCAACTTTGAGGTCGTCCGTTGAGATCTTGACGCAAGTAAGTCCTCTTTGTCACTACCATCACTCTAGGTACGTACATTCACTTCTCTTCAGTTCATACTGGTAGTGGTTTCGAAAAAGGCAATTATCTCTCGCACTAAAACAACACACAATAAAGCTAACACTAGGAACCCAGAAATGGCACAAAGCAATTGCCAATAAACACCACCTAACCACCCTTTATCCAGCACTCATTTCCACTTAATGCCACCTCGCCAGGCCTAGTCATTTTTTCTCGTCCCTCCGTCGTTTTTACTTCGTCACTACTTCAATATGTACTCTGTACTCAAACAATTTGCTCCACGTACGCATCACGTCCGCCTTGTCCTTCTAGAGAACCGCTACGTGCCTGAGTACGTCTAACTTGACGTCCTAGTTCCCCACATCACTCTGTTCGTCATCCTTATGCCCCATTGCCTTCAGACTGCGCCTCAGATCAGCTACCATGGCCGCGTTTCAGCGGTTGTTGGCTTGCACGGCGGCTATGTCGCGGGTGTAGTGGGAGTCGTGGTCGTGCAGGGCGTCGGCACGGCGCATGGCGTTACGGACTCGAGCCATTTGAGACATTTGTTCCTGTTCGTCGACCTTGCGCATGGCGTCACGAATGCGTGCCATCTGCGCGCGGCCCATGGACTCAGACTCGCTGTCTTCTTTATCGGCCTTGCGCATGGCGTCACGGACTCGAGCCATTTGTGTTCGGCCTATAGACTCGCTGTCATGTTCGCGGTATTGATGTTCGTCGGCTTTTGCGCATGACGTCACGAACTTGAGCCATTTGTGCGCGGCCTATGGATTCGTTGTCTTGTTCCTGGCGTTGTTCTTCGTCAGCAGCCCTGCGCATGGCTTCACGAACGAGAGCCATTTGCTCTATGGACCCGCTGTCATGTTCACGGCGGTTTTTCCGTCGGCCTTGCGCATGGCGTCACGGACTCGAGCCATTTGTGTGCGGCCTATAGACTCGCTGTCATGTTCGCGGCGTTGTTCTTCGTCGGCCTTGCGCATGGCATTACGAACTCGAGACATTTGCGTGTGGCCTAATATTTCTGCTGCAAATTGACAGTAGCTCGAAATCTCACGGGCGTCGTTGCCAGCTTGACGATCTGCACGCTGTTGCTGTTCCTCTTGCTGTCGTTGAGCGATAGCATCTATCTCCTCATCCGCACGCTCGCGGTGCGCACTACGCTCTCGCCGCTCATGCGCAGAGTACTCGCCATCGAGCGCTGGATCCAGCATCTCGTGGTCGAGCCGGAGCTGCTCGCTGCGCTCATACTTGGCTATCTGGGACGCACAATTTGCCCACAATGTGTCGAGAACGGGGTCTTCTCCGGGGTTTGAGGGACGTGGGGGGAATGGCTTGATGTGTGCTGGCGTTTTGTGCGGGGCGTGGAGATCGTGGGCGTGGTGGTGGTGGGCATGGTGATGGTTGGTGTTCGTGGGCGAAATGCTGGTTTTGGTGGGCATGGGCGTGAGTAGGCTGGTGGTGGCCGTGGTGGTGAGAAGCGTGGCCGTGGCTCTTTTGGTGGTGGCTATGACCGTGTTGGCCATGAACAGGGTGTTGCTCATGGTTTCCGCGACTTGCATGATGAGCATGGGCGTGGTGTCGGTGCTCATGGCTCCTGTGACGTCTATGATGTTGAGCTGCATGTCCGTGGTGATGGCCATGGTGGGCATGAGCGTGAAATGGCTGGTGTCCGTAAGAGGGACGGTTCTCCCGTTGACCAGTGTGGTGGCCGTGCGAACGACCTTGATGATTCGGGACATGCCACGAGCGGAGTGCTGGTGTTCATGATATTCATGATCATGCTCCTCATTCTCGTCCTCGCCCTCAAGTTTCTCCTCCTCACTGCTCTCGAGCTCATTAGTCTCCGCGACCAACGACTCCGCATCCAGATAGTAAGTAGCCTCCGAAGCCGACACCGTGTCTGTATCATCCTCTTCAGTCTCCGTAAGCTCCTCCTCAGTCTGCAGAATACTACTCCCACCCCCAGCCTCGTACTCATCCCGCATCCTCGCCAACTTCTCGCGAGCAGCAAAGAGCCTCAGAATAGCCTGATTTGTCTCTTTCTCAATCTCTTTGTCGCCCGTGACATGCTGCTCTCTATCACGGTGGTTGTGCAGCTCCTCGGCCTTCAATCGTTCCTCGTGGGCCAGTTCCATTGTCACGTAGCGGTTGAAGTTGGGCTCTGGGACTCCGGCGAGACTAGTGTTGCTCTAGTCATGAAGGAAGTTACCCCTTTCCATGTTGTGCTTGTAGTCGTAGAGAGTTGGGTGGATGGGGATGTCGGCGCAGCTGCAGTCTTTGTTGTTTGGATCAGACCTGTGGCACGGTTTATTAGCAATGTTAGGAAAGAGTGTATAGAATTCTTCGTGTTCAGGCGAATTTTTTTTGGTGTGTTGGACTTACATGTTGAGTTGACTGTTGTTGGTGGACGGGCTAGTTATGATTGGAAACTGGAAGTGCAAGTTATTGGATCTGTTGATGTTCTGGGAGATGATGTGTACTAGAAGATGTTTACTGAATGATGTATACATCGTACAAAGGAGAATTTGGCGGCTTATATGGTTCGTGGATGTGAAGGGGTTGACCCGCGATTGCCGGGTTCTCGTCCTTCACGACTGGGAACGGTGGACGAATGTAATGTGAAGTACAGGACATTGATTGCAGTTGTGGACTAAACATAGCTTTTCGGTCGACGCCACGGTTTACAACTATTCCTGTCTTTAATTCGATTACTGCTACTTCAATTGTTCTACAGCGTAGAACACGCGAATGGAGATGTTCACACAAGTACACACTTCTGCAAACATGTTCAAAATTTGACTCTACAACACTCAGGTCAAAGTATTCCGCGTCAAGTAGAATTTGATTCACTCAATCATATGACAATTTACAAAACAAACTCACCTCCATGGCCCTTCACCCCTTCCCCTTAACTCAATCTCTCTTCCGAATGTCATAACACTTGTACAGAGCGCTTGCCCCATCATCGCTTCCCTCTTCCCAGTCGCAAGACCCACAGCCTTGATCGACATACATCCTAACATTGCTGAGTTGCGGACAAGAATACGGATCCATTATGAATCGACTGTGCGCAAGTAGATAGCTGGTTTCATGGCCGCACGCGAAGATGTTGGTGTGTTTAGTGCACATTTGTTACTGTATAAGAGTTTCTCTGATACTAGTCTTGGATCTGGATAGCTGGTGTGATGTAGCAGCTGCTTTTGTTGTTTGTGGGGAAATGGATGTTGGTGTTTTCTCTGAGATTTGTTGAACGTTGTGGAGTCAGTTGTTCGCATGGATTTAAGGCGTTGTTATGTGAAGTCACGGATTCAATGATTACACAAAATAGCTCATTGGGAAACCGCGTTTCAGCGTGACGAGCTGGGATTCTCCTATCACTGTAAGAACTGAACAACATAGTAAGATGTTCACTCTTTTCATTCACTTACACGTCGCCAATGCTCCCCGGTGAATGTTCAGTGCTTCCAGGACTTCTGATTATTTTGACAAGAAGGTTAAGCATAGTCTTTGTTACTTATTGAGAACGGATGTTGCACTACGTAGAAAATGTTAGAGTGTGCCGTGTGAATAAAATTATAAAGCCGAGAAATGCAATCGCTATGAAGAGTGTTCGACCAATGAATTCCATGCATCAGCCCCACGTCACCGAGAGATCGCACGTGAGCATTACTCCATCCCTCACCAACAGCCTCCAGCTTTCGCCTACAACACTTCTATATCCCTGCTCTACACTCCAACATGACAGCACCAATTCAAAAGTTCAAGCTGTTCTTCTTCGTCCCACCAAATGCTCTCACAGCCTGTAAATCCGCCGTTTTCGCCGCCGGCGCAGGACGCCACCCAGGTCCTGGCGGCTATACAGATGTATGCTTCACAAGTCGAGGAACGGGGCAATTTAAGCCAGGCGATACGGCGAATCCCTACGTAAGATTGCAAGTGCTCGTAAGTGTAGGCACCGAGCGCTGATCTGCGGTTGCAGATTGGAAAGGTCGGGGAATTGGAGGAAGTGGACGAATTCAGGGTCGAGGTGATGTGTTTGGGGAGGGAAGTAGCTGTGAAGGCGGTTGAGGCATTGAAGAAGTGAGTGTTTGAATAGTGGTTTGTACGCTTTGTAGGAAGCTGAATTGCGTAGGACACATCCGTACGAGGAGCCGGTCTATGAGGTGTATAAGATGGAGGATATGTGATACGTCTGTACATTCTTTACGCGAACTTTCATGCTCAATTCTACAGCAAGGTCGTATACAGCTCACCTTTGCTTAGCTACAGACAGCAATACATCCGTGATCACCGGCAGATCTCGCTTGACGTCCGTTTGCCAATTCGACACTGCGAAGCGACACGCCGGCTGCCCGTTCCAAGCTGTCCCACTGACGTATATCTTTCTCGTCGCTTTGATCTTTGCCACCAGAGTCTTGTTCAGCTCCTCGTCCTTGGCGCAGAAAAGCACGATGATGTAGACATTGCCCATTATTTCCTCCACGGGTCCATTCGACTCAGAGAGCAACTCGTATTCCTCACTGTCGGCGATGAACTTCGCAATACCTCTGCAAAGCTCAATCTGGCGCCCCAACATGTCTCTATACCCTGTTTTGCCATATGCCACGAGGGTTGCATACACCGGTAGCGCTCTGAACCTGCGCGAGTTTTCAAGACCAATGTTCAGTGGTGACATGATGGCATTGGGGTCATTGCCTGTGGCTAGGTAGGCAGCATTTGGGTTTTGAAAAACTCGTTCGGCGATGTTGCGGTGTTTTGAGAGGAAGAAGCCACAGTCGTACGGCACATTGAGGAGTTTATGCCCATCGCCTGTGATGGAGTCGGCAAGCTCAAGACCGGCACATGCTCGTTTGATGTGCGCGTATTGTGGAGAGTCTAGCACGCGTCCCATGATACCGAAAGCACCGTCAACGTGAATCCAAGCCCCGTATACATCGCATAGTTTCCGCAGCTCTTGCATCTCTTCCAGCCCAGAAGTTGCGAAGAAACCAGAATTCACTTCCGAGGCTGACACGGCGACTATCGAGGCAGAACTCGGCTGCTCCAGCAAGCTCTGCAGCAAATGCATGTCGAACTTGTGCGGTGCGTCTTCGCGTCCAATGATCTTGACCGATGCTCGTCCTAGGCCGATTGCACTCGCGGCCTTGAACAGCGAAGAATGAGGCACAGTTGTCAAAATTTGAATCTTGTCGATGCCAGCCCGGTGCATAGCTTCCACGATACCATACTCTCCGACGCTGTTCTCTGCATCCGTACGATGCGCCGAGGCCTCAGCAATCACATACTCGCGAGCGCACGCCAAACCAAGAACGTTGCTTGCCGTAGCGCCCGTAGTGAATATTCGGTGTGGCCACGCCTCTGGTTGGAAGTCAAGGAGCTCACACAGGAGAGATAGCGCTCTGTCTTCGACATCCGTGGCAATTGTCTCGTTGGGAAGATGGACCGCGACATTTTGATCGTAGCTGGTGACAAAGTTGTCTGCAATGCTTGCTGCAGGTGTTATGCCGCCAGTTACAAAGCCATAATAATTTGGCGAGCGCGATGATTCGTTGAAGGCGTGCGCCAGATCCTCTTGTAGGTGTCGTATGGTCTGCTGCAGGCCGATACCGTCGCTCGGCAGATTGGGAGTAAGCTTGTTTCGTGCATTCTCCAAGGCCGCTGCGGAAGGGAGCACGTCGGTGGGTGGAGCCCTTGACTGCAAGTCGACAATTGCTTTCGAGAGTAGAGCTTGGGCGTCAGAGTTGGGAGTCTCCATGATGTGCTGATATAGATGTTATCCTGGCTTCACTGCGAATGGGCTCACTAATTCACCAAATTTGGCTTTTGGTGTGTCTTGAAGGTTAACACAATAGATACGCGTCTCCTCGTAGGATAATGTAAGAGAGAGGAGGCAGAATTTTACGGAGCAGAAGGATTTGTATGACTGTTCTTAGCGCATGCCTAACCTGTGTAGGAGTCGCTCACACGAAGCTCACCAATTGCGAGCATTCTGTATAAGTAAGCTACAGGACACGGCCGATGAAGTTGATCGCAGGTGATGCGACGCGCTGGAAGTGGCGCACAAGCATCAAATAGTGTGATCGGAGGCTCATAGAGGCGTGAATGATATGTGATGTTGCATCCCATGTCACATGACATGGTGTTTGCGGAAAGTGCCGCCGAGCGACGCGTACTGTAGACTCAAACAACGCGATTAGCGTGTCCATCATCGCCACCACAACGCCCGTCCCGTGCTCTACCCGACGCATATACACGCGTAGATTGCCGATGCGAGCCTCTTCGTCAACGATGCAACACCCTAATGCCTCGGAACAATCTTAATTCGCACCTCCAGTGGCTGTTTTCCGAGAGGCCTTTCGTTCCGCCCGCCACCTCGCTCGTTGTCTACGACCCGGAAGCACCCACGAGCTCAGCAACGCTTTCACAGCCCTCGTCATTTTTGGTCGAGCCCACCGTCAACAATGAGCGGAAACCTGCCGCTGCACCACCACCTGCTCCCCCCGCTCTGCGACCACTCCCACCCCGCGCTCTTATGCGCACGAAGACAATAGACATACACAAGGCCCCAGACTTGGAAGGCACCACCGAGGATATGGCAAGGCTGCGAGCCACCCCAGGAAGCGGAAAACCGAGACTTGTTATGGCTGGGCTGCCGCAGAATGGGGCAACAGGCACGACCACCAGCCAAGCGCTGCGCCATGTAGAGGAGGGCCGCGATGGGGTCAGCGCGCTTTCGTTTGGTCAGGGACGAGATGAGACTGCAAGCGCAAGAGCGCAACCCGGATCAACGAGGACGCCCGCTTCTGTGCACCCGACAGCTAGGAAGCAAAGCCACCCAGCCGTCGATATAGAGGCCATTGACCTCACTGGAGACATCGAGCTATCTTCGCCAGTCAAAAACCAAGCGGTCAAAGGCAAGAAGCGGAAGAGTGACGAGTATGCAGAAGACCTTCGGCGCGCCAAGTCACCCAGAGCCATTCGAGCCGTCCATGCCACCAGCCCCGAGCCTGACGATGACGGTTTTGCCGACATAGACGATATTATCATGGCTCCAAGTGATCCACCGCCACCGTACTCAACGGCCGTAGGATTAGGCGAAGGAGCACCTGACGCACGCCTTGCTCAGGACGACTATGACGCTCAGATCATGGCTGAGGCCGAGGCCGCAGCAATCACACCATCTGTGCATCCTCGTAAACGCAAGTCTTTGAGTCGCGCACCTTCAGAGACTATGGCACCGGCTCGAAAATTGGGCAAACAGTCGCGAAGTCCCTCACCTCCCAAGAAGCAGGCGGCAGTCTCAACAAGCGAGAATATCTCGACGCATCGCAAGCGAACACCTCCCAACAGACGGACCAACCATACGGTCATGGATTCGGAAGATGAGGAATATGGCGACTTCGATGACATGGATGCCGATGCGAAGTCTAGTATCAGATGGCCATCGCCGGCGAAGGAGGCTACTCGCTCAAAAACAACCAGTCGAAGTTCAAGCAAGAAGGCGGCGAGTCAGGAACAGCTGCCTATACGATCTCCGACGAAGACGCTGCGGAGCCCCAGCCCTTGCGACGTGACACATGCTTCGATACCAACACCTGCGAAATCTCTATCCCCTCTGAAGGGTTCTCGAACAGTCCAGAAGGCCAGTACGCCAGCAATAACTACGCCGCATACGGAAACTGCTCCGACGTCATCCAAGGTAGAACGAGAGAGTATTCGCCAAAAAGTCGAGTCGTTCCTCGCCTCGAATGGCCGGCAGCTTCAGCATCATCTCAAGGCGGCTGCCTCGGCCTGGGCCGCTGCTCGCTCAGCATACTTGACGCATGTAGAGGAAGCGGAACCAGGAGTATCGAGCTCGACGGAGCACGATAAAATGACACGAGCTTATGAACGGAAAAACGCAGTCGACAAGCTGATCGCGCTGAAGGCGGAGCATGACAACCTCTCCGAGCAGCGACAAGAGTTAAGGACAAAGATGACGTGCGATCTCAACATAGGCCAATTAGATGTTACAGCAGATGCCAAATCGGCCAACGCTCTTCGTCACAGACAAGAGGACATTCAGAAAAAAATGCACGACCTCTTCGACATCGCTGCTATCAGCCCGCAGGTCGTGAAAGGGGAAGCTGCAGGATCCAGTCGTGTGCTTGTTCAGTCTACCCAGGCAAGCCCTGTATACAAGGCGTCGACGGAAGCAGCAGACACAGGTCCCACTCGCGTTCAACCCACACAATTTGTTAGGCAGACACAAATCGGTGCTCAGGAGCGACTCTGGTCTCCCAAGAGGCAAATCCGATTTGCAGAGGAACAAGTTGCTGCATCTCCGATGCCTCGACTCGATTTAGGGTCCCGCACGCGAGTAGGCCGTTCTACAGACAGTGCAACACCATATACACGAGATCGCCCACAGCATATACCAGAGACGCCGGAACATCGCCGTTCACAGTATCAAAGCCGACACACAGCCCAGCACGAAGACGCGATGAAGTATGACGAGTTCGGTTTTGACGATGATGAGAACCTCTTCGCGAATAACATGGGTTCGCCTCCGGGTCCAATCGAGGTGGAAGACGACTTGTTTGGACAAGACGAAGAAGACTTCATGGAGGAGATAAGCAACATCGAGAATGATCGAGCTGGTGGCTTTGACTGGAGAGGCGATAGAGCTGGAAGCCGCGCGACCACTTCTGCTCGAGAAGTCTTTCGCGAAACTGCAGTCAACAAAGTGCAGCAACGAGTCCAGTATGTCTCGCCCAAGAAGCAACAATTGGTCATGCCTGGCAGGAACTTACCTGGAATGAACTTGCCGTGGTCGCAGGACCTGCGAAACACCTTGATCCACAAATTCAAACTGCGTGGCTTCAGGCCTGGCCAACTCGAGGCTATCAATACAACCCTTGGTGGCGAACATTGCTTCGTGCTCATGCCTACAGGAGGCGGCAAATCCCTGTGCTATCAACTGCCCTCGGTCATCACAACTGGCAAGACAAAAGGTGTCACCATCGTTGTCTCACCACTCTTGAGTTTGATGGAAGATCAAGTCACCTCGGCATCTCAGCGTTTCGGCATGCAAGCATTCCTCATCAACGGTGAGTCGACTGCTGAGCAGAAGAACCATATCATGGAAGGTCTAAGAGAGCGAGAGCCCCAAAAGTTCATGCAGCTACTCTACGTGACGCCCGAGATGCTTAGTAAGAATCAACGGATGATCAGCGCCTTTCAGCAGCTACACTCTCGCGGGCATCTAGCCAGGATCGTCATCGACGAAGCACACTGCGTAAGTCAGTGGGGTCATGACTTTCGTCCAGACTACAAAGCGCTTGGCGACGTTGTGAGACAATTCCCAGGGGTTCCCATCATCGCACTCACCGCGACTGCGACTCAGCTTGTGCGCACAGATGTTGTAGCGAATCTGGGGATCCAGGGCTGTCGTCAATTCTCCCAAAGCTTCAATCGACCAAACCTGTCCTACACAGTGCTACCCAAATCGAAAGGCGTCATCAACAACATTGCCGAACTGATTAAAGAGAGATATGCCAGGAAATGTGGCATCATATACTGCCTATCTCGCAAAAGCTGTGAACAAGTTGCTGAAAGGCTTTCGGGCCTTGGTATCAGCGCCTTCCACTACCACGCCGGAATGGAACCCGCTGAGCGTTCTGAAGTACAGCGCAAGTGGCAACACAACGAGTATGATGTCATTGTTGCTACTATTGCATTCGGCATGGGCATCGACAAGGCCGACGTGCGATATGTGATTCATCACAGTCTGCCGAAGAGCTTGGAAGGCTACTATCAAGAGACGGGTCGCGCTGGCCGGGACGGCAAGAAGTCGGAGTGCTACTTGTACTACCAGTATGCAGATTCGAGGGTACTGCGCAAGATGATTGATGAGGGTGAAGGCAGCAGGGAGCAGAAGCAGCGCCTTCACGACATGCTGCGTACCGTGATACAGTACTGCGAGAACAAAGCAGACTGTCGCCGTGCGCAGGTCTTGGGTTACTTCAGCGAGTCTTTCGACACCTCGAAATGCAAGGAAACATGTGACAACTGTCAGTCCGACTCAACTTTTATCACCCAGGACCTCACGCAGTACGCTGCCAAGGCCATCGAGCTCGTAAACCAAGTTCACGAGGACAATGTCACGATGCATCAATGTGTCGATGCTTTTCGTGGTGCGAAGAATGCGAAAATCACAAGATCCGGTCTCGAGGACCATGGTTGGGGCTACGGAGCGGACCTTGATCGAGGCGACAACGAGCGTATCTTCCAATCCCTCCTTGATGCAGGAGCCTTCAAAGAGAAGAGCAAAGTCAACAAAGTTGGCTTTGCAACCAACTATCTGCATGTAAGTCATCCCTGCAGATGGTCTCAGAACACTGCTAACAATTCTAGCCCGGTACACGAGGCAATGACTATGCAACGAAGCGCAGGAAACTGGAACTGCAAGTTCGATCCTCGCCTCGTAAACCACCAGCTAAAGCACCAGCTGCAAAGAAAGCCAAGAAGCAACGCGCAGAGTACCCGTCAACGAACGTCTCTTCCCCAATTCGTGCCCCTAAGCAGAAAATTCGGGCGTTTGCATACAACGAAAATGAGGACGACGAGGAGGCCTTCGAGCCACCGCCACATCCTACCCGAAGACAGAAAGCTCGCGCTCTCGCCGATGACGATCTGGACACGGGCTTTGCGCCAGTGCGCGAAGCCAAGTCATCAAAGGCTGCAAAGCCGAAAAAGGGATTAGGTGCACCCATCACATTCGACGAACGAATGGATGCACTGGACGACCTGCAACAGGTTGTAGTCATCGATTTCCTAGATGCGGCGAAGGGCTTGAGGCGCGAAATCACGCAAAACAATGGTCATCGGGAAGCGATCTTCAGTGACACTGTGCTGCGGGAGATGTGCTTGGAGCTTCCAATGAATCTCGAAGAAATGCGCGCCATCCCAGGCATCAAAGTCGAGATGGTCGACCGCTACGGCAAGAGGTTCCTACCACTCATTGCTAACACCAGAGAGCTGTACAAGGGCAACCTGCCGGAGCGAAGGCATCTGAAAGCTCCCCGCAAGGCCAGGCGTCAAGTTGCTCTCGATGATGACGACGACGAAGACAAGGTCATGGATCCCAATCACGGCCTTGTCATCGATCTCTGTAATAGCGACGGAGAGGACGGTGCGCCTGCGGCCGCCGAGGACTCCGAAAGCAATTACTTCTCCTCTGACGAGGACGATGGGGAGGAAGAACATGTCAGCCATTTCTTCAATCACGCCCCAGACCCCGAAGTCGAAGCCTACAATCGGCGCATGTCAATGCTCGGTCCTGCTGTTCCCAAGACAACTGCTCGAGCTCCGGCAACGGCACGCGGCGGCTCCAAGGCGCCGGGTGGGAAAAAGGGCCGACCATTTAAACGGAATGGGTCTGGCAGCTACGGCAAGACGAACGCGGGGGTCAAGAAGAGAGCGTCGAAGGGATCGGGCAGCCGGCCTTCTGGTGGTGCTGCGGCAACGAAGAGTAAGCGAGGAGGAGACACTGGAGGAGGTAGAGGCGGCACGTTGGCTGCACCGTGGAGTAAGATCATGGCTATGCCAACGTGAGATGAGTTAGACATCTCGCGAGGGTGAGGTTCAGCGTTCAGAGATCTCGAGCATATGTGTTGGAGTGGGAGTCATACTTACGACGGGATGCATTATTAGCACGATATGTACAGCTCTAGTTTTTTGATGTTTATACATACTTCGAGGGCAATGTTATGAGAAGACGAAGCACTCAGCGAGCCTGACGATGAAGGGGGATGCGTGACTGTGTAAAGCCTATGATTGCCCGTAAAATCTACATTCATGAGCCACCAGCTTTGGTGTTCGGTATGTCCTGACGTGCGACAGAGCAGATACGAGCACTGTCTCACGATCCCCCACGCATCATTTCTGACACCCAGGAGCCCAGTAGAGAGCAGAAAGTATGCCCACAAGAACGCCTCCTAGACGTTTCCAGACCGCGAAATCATGTGATCTCGCGCCGGCCCAACGCCTATCCACTTGACCTTGACGCCAACAAAGTTCTCAATGTACTCAATGTACTTGCGCGCATTAAGCGGCAAATCATAGTAGCTCTTCGCGCCCGTCGTCGGCTTCTTCCATCCCGGCAACGTCTCGTACGTCACCTCGACCTTAGCCAGCATCTCCACGCTCGCAGGGAAGCCGTCCAGCGTCTCGCCGTTGAGACTATATGCCGTCGCGACCTTGAGCTCGTCGAAGTCGTCCAGGACGTCTAGCTTCGTGAGGTTGAGCGCCGTGTAGTCGTTGCACGCGTGGCTGTGCTTTACAACCACTAGATCGAGCCATCCGCAGCGGCGCTTGCGGCCGGTTGTGACGCCTACTTCGTGGCCGACTGATTGTAGTTTCTCGCCGAGGGGGTTGAGCTGTTCGGTCGGGAAGGGACCTGAGCCGACGCGTGTGGTGTAGGCTTTTACGACGCCGATTACTTCGTGGAGAGAGCGCCAGCCGAGTGTGAGGCCGGTGAGGACGCCGCCGAGGCCGGTGTTGGAGGAGGTGACGAAGGGGTAGGTGCCGTAGTCGATGTCGAGCATGAGGGCGTTTGCGCCTTCGACGAGGATCTTTGCTTTCTTTTCTTTGGCGGAGGCGAGGAGGGGGACTTGGTCGATCACGTAGGGGGCGAGTTTGGCGCGGAGGGTCTAGAGAGATGAAGGTTAGTGGTGTGAGGTTTGTATGAAGGTGGTCGTGACTCTTGACGTTCAGTGTGTCCTGAAGTGCGACACAATAGATATGAGGACCGAAGGCTTACCTTGAAGCGTTCGATCTCCTCCTTGGGATCATACTGGAGTAGATCGCCGAAGCGTTTTTGATAGCCAGTGACTATACGGTTGAACTTCTGCTCGAATACCTCCTCGTCGAAGAGATCGCACATGCGAAGGCCGCTCCTAGTCATCTTGGTGCTGTAAGTTGGGCCAATGCCCTTCTTGGTAGTTCCTGTGCGAAGACGGTCAGCTTTGTCTCATATCCTCATGTACGAAGATGCTCGTTTTTCTGTACGTCCTGAAGGTCGACAAAGTAGACACGAGCAACTTCATACTGGCATACGTACCGATGAAGCCTTGTCCCAGCTCGACCTCCTCCAGACCATCCACCTGCTGGTGCACATCGAACACAACATGTGCCCTATCCGAGATGAATATCCGTCCATCAGTCTTCAATCCATGCTTCTCCAGCGCCTCAAGCTCCTTGAAGAAGCTAGGCACATGTACCACACAGCCACTCCCAATGACATTTATGCAGCCCGGATTGACGAGGCCCGAAGGCAAGATGTGAAAGTCGTACGTGACGCCGTTCGCGACAATAGTGTGTCCCGCATTGTTACCGCCCTGGGCGCGGCAGCAGATCTGGGACTCGTGTGCGAGGATGTCCGCGAGCTTGCCTTTGCCTTCGTCGCCCCACTGGGCGCCGAGGACAACGGTGACGGACATGTTCGAAGAAGACGAAGGAGGAAGACGGGTGCGGCGGCAGGAGAAGTTTTAATGTGCCATGGGTGTCGGACTTGGCCGGTAGTTTGGCTTCTGAGTCGAAGGGTTAGGGCACCCAATAAGAAGATTTGCGCCGGGTGAGTTTGTTGTGGAAGGGCGGCGGTGGGCGAGGTCGGAGTCGCGGAGATGGGCCAATTGCACTCACTTAATTGGGAACGAGGTTTAGATAGCCTTAGAGAGATTAATTTACTATCATACCATACGTTTTTGCTTCAACGACATCTGTTGTTCAATCGCGACTGCCCCGCGATCCAGTGCCCCACCATGCAAGCCCGATGCCGCAGTCAGGCTCGACCAATCAGAGAAGAGTCGACCACGTGGGGAATTCTCCAACCGGCAAGCTCACATCTAGTAATCCGAATGATATGTCATAAATTTCTCTATACAACTACTCTTTTTGCTATACTAAACTACAACGCAATTGCAGCCACACCAGTAAGCAGCGCAGTAACTACACCAGCCCAAAGCGTAACACCACCGACCATCACCGACGGCGCAGCACCCGGGAATTGCACAGGGCCA
>Ga0265797_10001857_pt1 | contig 36615 bp, 19 predicted proteins | sample P2T30metagenome_FD_192433 | JGI IMG/M metagenome (GOLD analysis project Ga0265797, IMG submission 192433) | Plant litter microbial communities from East Loma Ridge, Irvine, California - P2 T30 | ecosystem: Environmental > Terrestrial > Plant litter > Unclassified | place: USA: California...
GTTGTGGATCTGACTGTAAAGACGGTCGTTAAACGGACACTCGAAACGCAGGGAGATGTAGGGTCGACAGTGAAAACAGGTAATTTCAGGAGAGGCGAGGGTGACTGAGGAAGAAAAGAAGAATGCGGAATTAATGAAGAGGTTGAGCCGATGTAAAGGCGAAGATGTCCTCTGGCGGCGGTGTGAGCAATGAGAGTGGGAGAGAAGCTCGATGAGCGCTGTAGGATCACAGTCAGTGGAGGAAAGGTTAGCAGCGATGTCAGAGGTGCGATGGCGATGGCTCTCTCGTTTGTACCTGCCCAAGGCATGCGATTGCAATGTTAGGCTTACGATTCAAAATTTGTTGGTGCAGCAGGCACACTAGATTGAGGAAGCAGGAGCGACTGTGTTTACGTGTTGAAGAGGACTGCGGTCTTCCCCCGCCATGTGTCCTGCGCCAAGGGCGGAGCGGGGCGGTGCCTGATTCGACTACATGCACCGACCTCCGCCATCACCGCTCTGACGAAGCCACCTCGACACCCAACCCACGCGCCTTCGCTCTCATATCAGGGATCACCTGAGCTGCTTTGTATATTGATTTTTACGCCAAGCAGCAGCAATCATGGCGTCCCAAACCCCCGCCGTTGTCATGGACAAGTAAGCTAACAGCTGCCGATGGGCACCCACGTTGCGATTGAGTACTGACACTGGCTGCAGCGGTACGGGATACTCGAAGCTCGGTACGCTGAACGACTCAATTCGATGCATCAGCTCTTAATAACAACGCACCAGGTTTCGCCGGCAACGACTCCCCCTCCTTCGTCTTTCCCACTGCGATAGCTACCAAAGGTCCAACAGGCGGTAGCGGCGGATCAGGCTCTGGACGTCCAGCCGTTGCGAACAAGCCCTCATACCTGACTGGTGGAGCTGGGTCCGGTGGTAATCTGTCTGGAAAGCGCGGCACCGAGGACCTCGACTACTTCATCGGCGACGAAGCTCTGGCCGCAGCTGGAGGCGCGGGCTATGGCATCAACTACCCGATCAGGCATGGTCAGATAGACAACTGGGTATGGAGAAGCCTGCAAATGGACACGGGAGTATACTGATGGCACGCAGGACCTTATGGAACGCTTCTGGTCCAACTCGATATTCAAGTACCTGAGAGTGGAGCCTGAAGACCACCACTTCCTCCTCACCGAGCCCGTACGCTGTGCTTCTACCACGATTAGAAAGATGACACTGACAGCACATAGCCACTGAACCCCCCAGAGAACCGCGAAGCTACTGCCGAGATCATGTTCGAGTCCTTCAACGTTGCTGGTCTCTACATCGCCGTACAAGCTGTGCTCGCTTTGGCCGCGTCATGGACCAGCTCCAAGGTACAGGACCGATCCCTCACCGGTACTGTCATCGACTCAGGTGCTGGTGTCACTCACGTTATTCCCGTCGCCGAAGGTTACGTCATTGGCTCCTCCATCAAGAGTGTCCCCATCGCTGGTCGCGACATTACCAACTTCGTACAATCGCTGCTCCGAGAACGCGGCGAGCCCGACTCCTCCCTTCAGACTGCCGAGCGCATCAAGGAGGAATACTGCTACGTGTGTCCCGATATCGTCAAGGAGTTCGCACGCTTCGACCGCGAGTCAGACGACCGATTCAAGAAGCACACCGTCAACTACCCCAACGGCAAGACCACAACCGTCGACGTCGGCTACGAACGTTTCCTTGCGCCAGAGATCTTCTTCAACCCCGAAATCTATTCCTCCGATTTCCTCACCCCGCTCCCCACCATTGTCGACACCGTCATCCAATCCTCCCCCATCGATGTACGCAGAGGGCTCTACAAGAACATTGTGCTATCAGGTGGTTCAACGCTATACAAGGACTTTGGTCGACGCCTGCAGCGTGACATCAGGCACATGGTTGACGCGAGGATCAAGGCATCAGAGGCGCGAAGCGGAGGCGCAAAGAGTGGTGGTCTGGACGTACAAGTCATTACGCATAAGAGACAAAGACACGGCCCGTGGTTCGGAGGTAGCTTGCTCGGTCAGACACCCGAGTTCAAGAGTTACTGCCACACCAAGGCCGAGTACGATGAGATTGGTCCCAGCATTGTCCGAAGGTTCGCGCTGCTGGGTGGGCCTGGAAGCACGTAGACGGCGAGATAAGTATCGTAAGAAACGTGCGCAAATGTTGGCATGACTTTGAGCGAGCATGAGATGTACAGCAAAAATCTTTGACAATGAAAATACTCTCAACAAACTTGTGGAATCAATGTGCTCACCACCATTCACTAACCCTACAATGAGGAATCTCCGTCACCATTCTCACGCCTCTCCACTCTGCGCAGCATTCTCCTTCCTCCTCAACACAGCCACACCCTCCACATGCCCCGTCTGCGGGAAAAAGTCAAACCCTCTCAAACTCTCAATCTCATAACACCCCTCGCCTTTCCCAAACCCGCCATCAACACCCGTCATCCCGCCTACCAGCACGCCCACATCCCTCGCCTGAGTATGCACATTACAACTCACATACACCACTCTTGCGGGTCCATACTGCACCAGCTGCCGCAAGAAGGATTCATCGCAGCCTTTCCTGGGTGGATCTAGCATGACGACCGTTTCGTCGGCGGGAGACTCGATGGAAGCGAAGAGACGGGCGGCGTCAGCGGCGATGAAGCGTGTAGAGGATTCTGGAAGGTTATTCAAGCGCGCGTTTGTAGATGCGGAGGTTATGCTAGCAGGAGATATGTCGATGCCGAGAGAGGACTTGAAGAGGGAAGAGAGGGTGATGGTGAAGAGGCCGGAACCGGAGTATGCGTCGATCAGGTGGGTGATTTTATGATTGGGCGCTGATGTAGAGGAGGGTAGGATATTCTCGCGTATGTATTGTGTGAAGACAGGGAGGATGGAGTTGTTGTTCTGGAAAAAGGAACCAGCTGGGTTGACAAACTGGAAGTCGGAGATGTACTCTGTAGACTTGGCGTTGGGATCTGTTATACATGTTTTGCGGTGGATGTGCTCGCCTCTGTCTTCGATTACAGCATCTGAGTCTGTTTCTTTCGTGACATCATATTCATTCTTAGGAATACGCTTTGTGTCTTCACGCAGCAGAAGCGTAGCGCCTTTGTGGTAGGTGGATATGGTGTCTGCGACGCGTTTTCGCTCTCGCTTGTTGCCTGCGCGGACGGCGTCTGTGCCAATGGGACAGTCTTCTATGTCAATTGTTGTACGTGTTCCTTTTTTCATGAAGCCAATGGGGGGTATTTCTTTAAATGTTCGCTTGATGCCATTTCGACCGTCACTTCGACGGGCGTCTGGAGGGCCGTCGAAATGAGGGGTTAGTTTTGTGCGGTAGCCGTACTGCAGTGGTGAACCAATTGTGTCGCCGATGGTAGGAATGAGCTCGGGTGGGAGGTTGGAGAAGTTCTTGTATGCCTTTTCGACAATGGTCTTTTTGTGTTGAAGTTGGAAGTCGTAGGGTAGCATTTGGAACTGACAGCCTGAGCAACTGGCGAAGTAGGGACATTTTACAAGAGAGTCATTGCGGTGATTTGAAGGCGTGATGACATTGACGAAGTCGGCCATGGAGTACTTTTCTTTCTCAAAGTGTTTGTGCGGTCGTGCTGTCACAATGTCTCCAGGTGCGCTAAAAGGCACGACATAGACCTGGTCCGAGTCCGAGTTTTGCTGGAAACCTAGGCCATCACCAGTAGAAGATATCTCCTTGATCTCAACTGTGATCTCTTTGAACTTCTCTGGCAGTACTGTCGAGCCTTCCTTTCCTTCTCTTTGAAAAGTAAGATTTTTGATGAGCGCAGTAACATCCTGCAATAAAACTTCCTCATTGGTGCCGTTCGTTTTCAAGATTTTACTCTGCTCAGCATGACCGTTCTTCATGCGCTTGTTCTTGAACCTGTAATTGCCTCGTGGTCCTTCCTCGCTCCGTAAAGGTGTCTCTGCATATCTTTTTGCGCCGTTGCTTTCAATAGGCGCAACATTGTCGGCGGACGAAGCCATATTGTACCTAGCAGTTTGAGAATAGCGGCTACTGGCCAGCAGTTTCCGAAGCGGTCGAGTAAAGATCCGAGAGTACATGCAGCGTACGTGGAATGGAGAAAAGAGAAAGTTGAGTTAGTCACGGGGATGGGAAGGCGGCGATTGGCTGGAGCGATTACTGCCATCCCGCTTAGTCACCTTTGAACTTTCCGAACTTCACTTTGACCATCACGCCGCCGCGCAGGCCACCCGCTATTACCGCCGTCCCGCGCTCAATTGGCCCTCAGTCGGAGGTTGAAGGGCAAAAATGAGCGTCTGCCGCCCCGCAAGATGTCTCTTCACCAAAGCAGCATCGACGACTCTTCCTAAACCACCTCCGCAACGCACTTTCCATGCTTCCGCACCCAGACAAGCCCGCAAGAAGAGACCACATTACCCGTCAATAAAAGCCGACGACCTCAAGCTCCTCAACCAAGCGGCGGAAGCAGAATACCCAAAGTACGATACCGCAGAGACGACGCTCCTTGAGAAAAAATACACCCCCTCGCAAATCGCCGCCATCAAAGCCGCAGAGTCTACAATCGACGCACGAGATGTCCTCACACAGGGCCAGCGAAGAACAGACCCATGGCGTCTCAACTACGAAGACGACCTCGCACAGGTAGACCCAGTAACAGACCGACCTGAGCGTCTGACCGGCGACGACATTGAAGGCTCCAAAACCTTCCGCATCGCCAACGAAGTCGAGCGCGACCAAAACATAACCCGGTTAGCAACGGAAAACCTCGCCAAAATGTATCCCAACGGCATACCAGAAGGCGAAACCGACGAGGCTTTGCAAAACGCTATGGATGCAGCCGTCACACAAGCCACGCTGGACCCACGTGCAACCTACACATCGAAGAACCCCGCCGCTTTGCAAGCCTTGGGAGACGAGCGCCACTCCGTCATCGCACCCGACCTCCCCCGTGTCGAAAGCCGCATGGCCCGCCAAACACGCCGCCTCAAGACCGAAGAGGAAGAGGACCCCCGGCAAAAACGCCTCCTGCAATACCTAGGCTGGGACAAGCAAAAATTGCGCCAGATCCGTGTCAAGACTTTGGTTGTCCACGGCGTCACGAACCAGACACGTATGGGCAAGATAAGAAGTCTGTACTACCTTACCATAGCGGGAAACCAAGATGGTCTATTAGGTGTCGGCGAGGGTAAATCCGTAGAACCGGAAGAAGGACGCAAGCAGAGTGTCATGAGCGCGATACGAAACATGCGTCCAGTTCCACGCTACGAGAACAGGACGACATTTGGAGACTTGGAGACCAAGGTGGGCGCTACTCGCGTCCAGCTCTTTTCCAGACCGCCAGGTAAGATAAAACCTTCTCATACTACCCATCACTCCAGTAAACTCTCCGGTTGCAATGCTAACTCGAATGCTCATAGGCTTCGGTCTCCGCGTCCAACATCTCATCTTCGAGCTCGCACGTGCAGCCGGCCTCCAAGACTTGTCTGCAAAAACCCCTCGTTCGAGGAACAAGATGAACGTGATCAAGGCGACATGGGAGGCGCTTACAAGTCAGAAGTTACCAGACGAGATTGCGAGGGCGAGAGGTAAGAAGTTGGTAGATGTTAGGAAGGTCTACTATGGTGGATCTATTCACTAGAATTCAATGCAGCAGAGTTGAATTTTGTGACTGGTTGTTCTGTTAGATATGGACAGGGTATGACTGAGATGTATCATATGCATGGTATGAAGTTGGGTGGAAAGGCTCATAGAGAGCTTGTGTAGAAATCTTGTATCATATCACGTCATCTTGCATGTGTCCATGTCTGCTTGATGCGCGAACGCTCTCTATTCTCTCTTACTGTCTTGCTCTCTAGTGGGGTATCATAGTCTTAGACTCTTTTATGCTAGCGTTGTTTGGATGCACCACGCTCACTCCGACATTATGTCATATCCATCTATTCGTTTCTCGTCCATGCCACTTCTCTTTTCCTTTTTCAGTCTCTTAATTCAGTGTTGTCATCACCAGCGTTACTGCCTCCCTCGGTGTCAATCTGCTGATTCAACACAATACTGTAAACACTAGCTTTCAGCAGCGTAAACACCAAGCTAGTTTTCCGTTCCAGGCCGCGCAGTCCGTCCAGTATAGCAGCGCTGGGGTTGTTCGATAGGTCTAGCAGGAGGGAGGAGAGCTACTCGGAGCGTTAGTGAGAATCAGAGGAAACGACTGACACGGCTTAGCATCTTCAGTCGGTGGAAAAGGCAAAGAACGAACAGTATTCAAGTTTCCCAACAACCGCGCATATTCATCCAAAACTTCTTGTTCGAGCGGCGTGAGAGTCTCCTCCCCGTCTGACATCTGGCTTGCTCCAAAGTTCTGCTCTCCTGCTGCTGCTGCTTCCGAAGCCATGGTTCTTCTGCGCTCTTTGTGTCTTGTTCACAGTTTCAATCGGGAGTTGTTTTGTTGACGCGCTTGTACGTGGGGAATCGGGGATCGCGTAGTCTGTAGTCGATGGAAGAGCGGCGGCGGGGTGAGGTGACCTCGAGACTTTGTTGAATGTGCTTTCGTTCGTGCACGCAAAGGATGAAATTACGCAGCACTGCTCTACTTGTTTGCAGTGTTCAATCTGTGGCTCGAGTGTCGTGGGTTCCCAAAGTCGATTGGTAGGTTGAAGCGCAGCAAATGTCGATACCGTCGCGTTGTTTGGAAGCAAGGGTTCCCGCGAATAGGTCATCGCGTCTTCCCCGCGTTGGTCAATGCGCTTGTTACCTATGTACTCCAAACTTGCTCCATCTTGCGTTCGCACTCATCTCGTAATGATTCGATTGCAATTACTTGAAGTCAACTTACCCTATAGACGTTGTGAATTACATCCTTCTAGCAAAAGGAAGGTTTAGCAAACTCCAAACTCCCAAGTCGTTCAAAATCTATGCTTAGGAAATTCTCTGTCAACAGATATCAAGGCCAGCATGAGCCGCCTTGCGCATATACGAGAGTACACCTCATATGTCAAAGAAAGTAGTAGATTAACAATTTAATAAGCTAGTTTCTAAACCCCCTCCTCCTTGTCCATCCCAACTTGCCAAATCATCCCAAACATACATAAGGAACTATATAACCAAGGAGACATGTTGTATACAATCTGGTGTAAAGTGCGAAAATACGGTCTTGCGGGGGTATATATTCCAATCCAAAAGACAGAACGCGAGCAAAGCAGCAAGCATTAGGTACCAAGGTGAAGACACCAACCAAAAGAGAAAGAACCAGGACGTAGTCAAAGACAGGAACGCTCATACGAGCTAAGATAAAACAAAAAGGAAATGGTTAACAAAGGAAAAGGTTTTCAGTTTCGATACGGCAGAGAATTCTACCGTTGCAATTCCCTCCCAAAGTTCAACGCCAAAGGCGTCAATTCACCATCAACAGTACTCTCATCATCGTAGAAACCGCTTTCACTGAACGGTTCCATTTCAGCATCTTGGTCATACGCCTGCTTCCTCATCAGAGGGGGTGTACGCGGCTGCTTGCCGAGCGCTGGGAACCCTACTTCGGTTGATGCACGGGAGCTATTGGAATTTGAGCGCATGACTGCAGGACGCTGCTGCGATGAAGAAGCAGTTGAGAGCTCTGATCCACGGCGCGCGTTGGAGGTTGGCGGAGTCATAAGGCCCGAGAGAAAGGATTGTGCGGAGTGGGGTTGAGCGCGCGAAGGTGTCTGGGTACGTGCGGTAGGCTTAGTGGAGGAGTTGCCTGCGAGAGCAGACGTGGCTTCGCCGCGACCCTTGCGCCAATTGCCGATAGCGGCAGCGAGCTGGACTGCTTTAGGTGACGCAAAGTTGGAGAGGGAGCTCAGGGTGGGGAAAGATTGTTGCCCGCCTGAGATGAGACGTTCCTTCTCGGATTGCTCCATCTGCAAGTTTGTGCGGATGCGGATTGCGGCGTCGCGGACGGTCTCGCGGTCGAAGGTTGGTTGAGCAAGAGAGTTGATGAGGTCATTTAGGTCATCGACGCGTACGCCAAGTAGCTCACGGAGCCAGTTGATCTCGGTGTCGCGCTCCTTCAATTTAGCAGGAGCCTCAGTGTCAACTTCTTCAAGCTGACGCTCAAGAGACTCGATACGTCCCTCCCGCTCTTGTAGCTGCTCCTGGAGAACACCGATGGACTCGCGCAACGCCTGAGCTCCTGCGCCGCCACCGAACGAAGAAGTCGTAGGAGACTTGGCTGCTGCTGCGGCAGCGGCACTGGCGGCTTCCTTCGCGACCTGGAGCTTCTCTTCCAGCAACGCAATCTTGTCCTTGAAGTGGTCGAGCTTGGAGTCGGCCAATGCAAGCTTGTCGTTGTGGAAAGCCTCGGCACGCTCCTTGTCTTCACGGGCAAATTCGAGAGCGCGAGCATGCTCATGCTTGATGTGCTCAAGTTGACGCTCAAAGGTGCGCTGCTGCTCATGCAGACTGTGCCTGTTGTTCTCCACTGCTTCTTGCACAGCTTGCTTCTTGAGGTCCGAAGCCGCCTCCAAATCCAGCTCGTGCTTCTCCTTGGCAGTATCAGCATCCAAGCGAACCTGGTCCAGCTCGGCGCGGACACGGACGATCTCGCTCTCAAGCTCGTGGCGAACAATGTTGACCTGGTTGTTAGCTGCATCAACATCGGCCTCCATGAGCACGCGGGTGCGGCGGATCTCAACGTGCGCAGCGTCCCTGGCCTCTCGCATGTCACGCTCGTAGCGTTGGGCGTTCCTCTGGTGCTCCATAGACTCCTTCCTCAGCTCTTCGATTGTCTCCTCAAGTTTGGCGTTGTGCTTCTGAGTTTGCTCGAGATGGATCCTGAGTCTCATACCTTCACGCTCCTGGGTTTCCAAGCGCTCAAGCTCCCTCTCCAGACGCTCCCGTGTGCGACCCTCAGCTTCGATGCGTGCACTGAGAACCTCGTACCTTGTCGCAGACGCCTCTTCATGCTTCTGGAATTGAGCACGCTCAGACGCGACCTGCTGCGATGCGGCAACCATGTCTTGTTGAAGCTTCTCAAGCTTGGTACGCATAGATTCTCGTACACGAGTAGCCTCCTCGGCCTGGAAGCGGGCCTCTCCAATAGCCTTGCGTAGCTTTTCTCCTTCTTCATGAGCGTCCTGGAGGTCGCCTCGCCACTTGTTGGCGGAGAGACGATGTTCCTCAAGCGTGAACGTAAGCGCCTCATTCTCTGCCGTGACTGAATCGAGTCTCTTCTTGAGGTCCTCCTCCGAGCTCTCCAATGCAATGTTTGTAAGCTTGAGCTGCTCGTTCTCGATGTCGAAAGCAGACAACTTGTCGCGCATTTCAGCTGCATCGGCCTGGTAAGATTCGAGGCTGCGACGAAGAACGTCTCGCTCCTCAGTCAAAGTACCAATCTTATGCTCGTCGTCCTTGGCAGCCTGTTGGAGAAGTGTAAGCTCTTCCTCTGTAACCTTGAGCAGACGTGCAGAGTCTGCTTCTCGGGCCTCGATAGCTTGGCGGGCTTCGGCTTCAGCGTTGAATCGGAGGGTGGCTTCCTTGAGCATTTCCTCAAGGTCTGTGATACGAGCATCCCTCTCCTGAACAGCTTTAGATTCCTCACGTTGGGCGACCTCCATACCGTGACGGCTCAAGGCATCATCAACAAGCTCACGCACATCTTCAGCCTGGAGATGGTGACTAGTAGTCTGCGCAATCGAGGCCTTGAGACTACCGATGATTTGGTAGAGCTCGGACATATCAAGCTGTGGCTGTGGAATATCGACAGGAGCCTCAAGAGCAGCAGGCTTCTGGTTCGCCAAAGCCTCAGCAACGATAGATCGGATCATGTCTGGCTGTACATTGTCGGCAGTTGGCGCAGCAGGTGCTTGAGGCTGGTGAGATGCGAACGCCTCGGCGACGATGGAACGAATGTTCTCCGCTTGCACCTGTTCCAAGGCTGGCTGGTGTGATGTGAGAGCTTCGGTAACGATGGCTTTCAGGTCGTCAGGCCAGATTTGCTCAGGTACTGGAGGTGGCATCGGTTGAGGAGCATGCGTCTCGAACGCCTCCAACACAATGGATCGGATATCATCAGTCTTGACTGGCTCCACTGGCTGAGGAACATGAGTTGCGAGCATGTCAGAAAGGATAGAGCGGATGTCTTCAGGCTTGAGAGGCTCAGCGACCTGTTCCTGCGCAGGCTTGGCGGAAGCAATCGCATCTTGAACAATAGCGCGAATCTGATCAGCAGGAACAGGTTCAGCAGGTTGCACAGATGGCTGGTGTTGCGCAAGCGCGTCGGTGACGATCTCCCGGATCTTCTCTGGGATCATCGGTTCGGGTACGGGCACCGGAATAGACGTGATCTGTGATTGGTGCATCTCAAGCGCGTCCTTGACGATGGATCGGATCTTCTCCAGCCTCCTGTCTTTTCCTCGAGATCGGTTACGGTAGTCAACGTCGGTGCCGGCATCGTCATCTTCATCGTCGGCATCGCTGTCTAGACGTGCGCTAGTGGACATGCTACGGCGTCCGCGTCCCGGACGTTGCGACATCATTGCAAGCGCCTCTTGGATGCCTTGCAGGTTTTGCTCTAGCGGGCCAAGGCGGTCCTGCAGGAGACGACCCATGAGGTCATCAACATGTTTGTCGAAGAAGCCACTGCGGGTCTGAACCTTGGACTCGTCCTCAGTGAGGAGGCCTTCGTCCCAGTCGCTCATGGGTCCGGCGTCAGCGTTGTTCAGGTGGCGCACAGGCGAGTCGTATGGAAGCGCAGCCCGCTCATCATCGAATGGATCTTGCCCTGATGTTCCAGAGCCCTGCATAGGCCGTCCAGGGAAGAAACCGCGGCGGGGGCTGGGGCTAGGCGCGTCGCTGCGCATCTTGAAGCTGGGCTGCAGGTCATTGCGCTCAAACACATTCGGTGTCCTCTGGGGCGAGGATTGATCCCAGGAAGTCTCGTCACGCTCAACGCCAAAGTCGGATCCTTCGCCGTCCATGTGCTTCATAACAGCATCAATGTCGTTGAAGGAAGCATCGCCAAGGTTGTCGAAATCAACGCTTTCACTCTCAGGGTAAGCCCTGTGCCTACCAGATTCCATGGCAGTCTTGAACGAGCCGTCGTCGCTAGGTCTGTAGGTGGTAGCTGGACTTCTGCTGGCGTATCTTGGTGGAGATACTTGAGTCTTCTCTGGGTCTTCGACCTGAGACGGCTTCTGAACGTGGAAGCCGAAGTCGTAGCCGGCACTGTTGAATTGAGGTTTGAACTCGAATGGTTTGGCGCTGGCCGATAGAGTGCTCTTGTGAGTATGCTTCTTACCCAATGGCTCAGGTTCCTCGGTGGTAGGTGTCGGCACGTCGCTTGCATGAGGCGTATCGTCATCTGCACCTTCATCGCTCTCTGGAGCCGGTGGAGCCGGTGAGATAGGTGCCATGACGATCTCTCGCTTCGGCTGTGACAGAGGCTCTGGGCTCTTTGATTGAGATTTGGTCTGCTTACGTGCAGGCGACAAGTTCTCCTTGTCCTCCAAAGCTTCCTCTCGTTCAACTTGAGGTTCCTGTTTAGCAGCATTGGGCTGCCTGATTTCGGCCAGAGGCTGAGACGCAAGCACAGGCTGAAGTGCAAACTTAGGCACGTCATCCGCATCAGGGCGATCACGTCGGACTCTCTTTTCACGACCGTCAGCTTGCTTAGGTCGGCCAGACTCGTCCTCGTGGCCCTCACGGCCTTCCGTCTCAGGGGTCTGCGAGCGTGTGTTGTCGGGACGGATAATCGGAACAGCGTTGGAACGCTTAGCTGGCTTGACGATGTCGCTCTGGGATAGATTGACATCTCCGAATATCTTTGATGAGAAGCTTGTTGGGGCGGGATCCGGCTTGTTGGGGTTGAAAGCTGATACACCGGGGTTGAACGCAGGCGCATCTGGCTTGAAGGCGGGTGGGCTTGAGAAGTTGAAGCCACCAGATGGGAATGGAGAGCTGTCTGCAGCAGGCTTAAACGCAGGAGCTTCAGCCACGGGCTTGAATGCCGGTGCATCGGGTTTGAACACAGGCGCGTCGGGTTTGAACGTAGGAGCTGACACGTTAAAGTTCGCCAATCCATCGATACTAGGCTTGTTGTTGGCTGGAACGGCGGCAGGGGCGGCAGCTGTAGGGGGCTTGACAGCAGGTGCGAAGCTGAAGCCTGAAGAGAAAGAACCTGGGCTGAAAGACGCTGCAGGATTGAACTTGAACTCCTTGGCTTCAACATTGAGCTTCGAGATAGAGGAGCGCGATGCATGTTTGCTGTGAATTGCTGATGCAGGCTTGCTGAAGGCGAACTTGTTGTCTTTCCAGGAGTTGTTGACTTGGGACGGGGCCTGGGAGTGCTGCGTGGAATCACGTACCGGATTACGGACTTCCCCATCTTCCAGGCTGGGGTTGGTGTTTTCCGAAACGTTCGTTTGTGCACCGTCGCTGTCTGAGCGGGGGTTCTGCTGGGCGGGGAACGAGAAGGCGACAGGCTTCTGAGACTTGGCGAGTGAATGCGCTCTGCTGTGTGGTTGAGGTTGGTGCAAGATCGTTCGCGAGTCCTCCCACGTAGGGTTAGCCACAGCATTAGAGGGCTTGTAGGATACGTTGGTCTCTGGCTCAGTACTGAAGTCTCCACCTTCCGCAAATTGCTTGTCGATAGCTTCTTCCAAGTGATACTCTTCATTCGCTGCCTCGCGTTCAAGGTTCTCACTAATATTATGACGATGACCGCGAGGGGTCGGTACAGCAATCTCCGGTGCAGATTTAGTGGCATGCTTCATCGCCGGAACCTCGTCTTCCTCGTCTTCATCTTCGGGTACTTCGGCCAGTGTAGAGTTCGGTCGCAGTCCGAGAACTTGTTGCTGTTGCTGCTGTAGAAGCTGGTTCTGTAGTTGCTGCTGCTGCAGTTGCATCTGCAATTGGAAGTCATCCCTCTGCGTAGGCGTAATAGGGAACTGCTGGTTGGGACCCATGCCGAATGGAGAGTGCGGCGAGATCAATCCGGAAAGATCAGGCCTGCTCAAGGATGCAAGAGCAGGGGAGCCACTGCGTCCGTCTTGAGAGTTGAAGTATCCAGCAGGCGACCATGTGCCTGAGGGCGAGTATCCATGCGATGGAACAAAGTTGGCAGGTGATCCAAAAGTTGAGTGACGATGCATGTGCATACCGGGACGTGGACCTGCAAATGCTGGAGACGCGACCGATTGCCTGGACATGTGCCCGAATGCTGGAGATGCGACCGATTGCCTGGACATGTGCCCAGGTGAAGGTCCGAATGGAAAGGCGCCACCTGCAATGCTGCCGTGCCTGGCCATACGAAGACTGCCAGCTGAGGATGTAGGTATCGGTGGAGAGAAAACCTGTCCAGGGTGCTGCTGTGATGACGCTTGTCGTGACAAAGGAAGAGGTACGTCTTCCTCGCCACCAGTGCTGACACCGAGTGCTGCCAACTTAGCCTCGAGCAGAGAGTTCTGGTAGTCTTTCCATTCAGATTCCTTCGATACACGGACGGTGTATCGTGAACCTGCATTGTTACGTTCTGCCTGAACATCGGCCTCTGCCGGCCAGATGGCTCGATTGTGCGTTTCTAGACCTCCGGTACTGAAGCCACGAGTGTCGTAACCCTGTTGCTCAAGCTGTCGGAGCTTTGCATTCACAGCCTCCGCACTCATCGGCTTCGGAGGGAACCCAGGATTGCCTCTCGGAATGTCGCGTGGTATCGAGATGATACAGCCTTTGCCTTTGACAATGACCTTCTTACGCATCCGAGGCTGCGCAGGCGCTGCGCCTGGGGGAGCCAGAAATGAGTTGCTCGGAGGGTCAGGTAGTGGCTTGTTCTTGGATAGATCCTGGCTTGCCTGGAATGCATCGTTGCTCGCTAGCTTGCTGGGAGTTTCATCTGCCGGCTTAGTTGCTTTCGTAGGTGTCGGTACTGGAGTCTTCTCAGACTGTGCACTGTGCCCGTTCATCTGCTGTGCAGTACTAGGACCTGATGCTGAGTTTTGCCTGACCGGAGACGGCTCAGGATCCGCATACTTGGAGGCCATCATCTTGCCGACTGCTTCTTTTTCTTCCTTGCTAAAGTGCCGCCAAAAGTCCTGCTGGTTCAGGGTCTTGTTGTTGTTCCTTTGCTTGTGTCCTCTTTTCGGCGGAGGAGCAATTGGCAAATCAGATTCTCCACCTGATCCTTCTGTATCGCTATTATTATCCCGCCAGTCGTTTGTCTCGCGGTTCCAACGCTCTTCTAGGAATCGTTCAACCCACTCCTGCGAAGTTGGATTCGTGTCGGAAGCCCGGGGAGTAGTGCCGGAAGCTCGCGCTTCTTTGGTGGGCGTTACCAGATTTGGCAATCGAGATCGGATTAAGTGTTCGAGCGTGAAGCGGTTTGGCGATGCGTTCCGTTCCAAACGAGGTATTAGATGCTCGAGGTTGAATTGATTCGGCGACTCTTCCTGAAGATCTAGCCGAGATGGGAGTAGATACCCAAGGCCAAACTGGAGCCCAGAAGCCTCTTCTTCAAAGTCGTCGCTGCCGAAGTTTGTCGAAACTTGACGCGAGGGATTGAATACCGGAGGAGGGTGTCTGTACGGACTGCCCCAGCTGGCGGTATAGTAGGACGTGTCGGTTCTGTCGTGCCTCGCAGCGTTGGAGGGAGTACGCGGGTTGTTTCCAAGTACGGAGAAGGACGGAAGTGAAGGGAGCTCTGGACTCGAATGTCCAAGAGTGCGAGCCGGCGAAGGGGCCGTCCAAGTGGGAGAGACTGCTTCACGCGCCTCAGGCGGAGTGGTCGCTTCACCAAAGTGCCCTGGAGCAAATGGAGGAGGTGATGAGGGCGGATGCTGCGAGGACGAGATGGACCGTCGAGCTTGCATTCAAGGGTTTCCCACGCTGTACAGCTCGATGGGCTGCAACTCTTCTTTTTCCGTCTCGGATGCTTCGCGCGTCAGTGATGCGACAAAACTTCCGACGATGTTGAAGTCAGTGCTCGGGGCAAAGGAACGCGTGTTTGGACAGTCTCGCGCGAAGGCCGCTCGGTGACGCAGTACGATTAGAAGGTGATATTACAAGGAAAGGCTGTTGGCAAGTAGCTAAAAGAGCGACATAAGGTGGGATAGCACGATTCTGGAGACAACAGGACGAGCAAACATCCCGAGGCAGCAGCAACAACGGATGAAGAAGTGGCAGTCAAAGGCGTGCCAGTGTCGTCGACGACAAATTGTGGACACGGACAGGAGAGCAGGCGAGGCTAAAGTCAGCCATATTAGCGGGATGCTGCCAGTTGGCGTCAGGGGGCTTTACGCCAAGGCCATATGGGAACAAAGCACGCGAATTCTGCACCCTGACGGCATGTACCAACACCAACAACACGCTCGGAGAAGTTCGTTCGCCATCGTCACTAGGTTTTCCACGTGTCTTCGTGTGAGAAATCTGCTTTTGTCCCTCGCATTACACCTCAGGGTCGTGTCGGCGCGTCCAAAGTCATCTGCTAACACTAACCACGACATTTAGACATGACATGGGTGCCTCAATGCCGGGAATGACCCTCGTAGCCAATCGCGTACCGGCACGTCATGTTTGAATGCGTCAGTAGGAGCTGGTAACGACTGGACGACAAATCTTGCTACCCCGCTGCAGACCTACCCGACCTTCCAACATTGCAGCCCTGGAGAGATTCCGTCATCCATACGCGTTGCACGTCCTCACGACATCTTCTTGGACGCGACCAGCATGATGCAGCGACACCGAGAAAGGGGACCTGACTAGTGATTAGACAACGGGAGCTAATGCTGCGGTGCAAGGATAGCGATGCCTGGTTAAGCCCCCATTTCGCATGCTTCTAGAAACTCCTTCAACCGCCAGTTTGCAGCCAGACAAGCCACAGAAAAAAAAGCATCGTGTTCTTCGATGTTTCACCTGTAGCAGCTGGAGGTGGATGTACTGGACGGTGAGAAATCTATGAACTTGGATCTTGTAACGCATATACACGCAACACGTGAGTGTGCTGTGAACCGTACTTGAGCTGGATCTTTGGCTAGCCTGCGTTCATCCGATCCGTGCAGCTCCAGATTTCCGCATCTTAACCCATTATTCAGGAGCCATAGGAGGATGGCAACATGTTCATCCTCAAGGAGAGGCAATGCACATGCTACTTGGAAAGTCAGTACAACACACGTCTCTTTCAGGCTGTGGGGTGTTCTGTCAACAGTCTAGAGCTCAAAATCATGGAGGACGCTATAGAGAGATACTGGATAAACTCGTTTTTTTGGAGGAAAAAAATAGGATGCCATTTGTGCGTACCTTGATTAACGCCTCGGAAAGACAAAGGGTGTTCTGAGGGATGTAGACAACACGCATCAGTTCGGGGGGCCGCGCTACAGATTGGCAGCTTGTGTACATGTCATGATTATTATCACTTGAACCCGAGTGTTGTATATAACGCGCATACAAGGCCAGATGGAGTAATACAATGCACGTCGTTAGTGCCGTACCAACATACTTCCTCCTATGCTTGAACTTTGCAACTCTTGTGACATGGCCTCAAACTTTTTGAATCATGAACATCCTCTTCACAAACGAACTTCTTTGGAAGCTCTCGGCTTCAGCAGGAGTTAGCTCGACGTCGCCCTTTGCAGCTGCCGCAGCATTCTCTTCGTCTTCTCCAATCTTCCATGTTCTCACCATCCACAAGCAGACTGCAGCACCAATGTACATCCACCCCGTAAACAAAATAGCTCCAGTATAGCTCCCTCCATTAAACGCTACGATTTCAAGACCAATAGGCTCGGAGACTGCATCCATGTTAGTAAGCTGTTCCATGCAATTGAACCCACAACTACTCAAGACTTACAAGTAGTAGGCAACACAAGTACCAACCAAGTAATACTCAACGCACTCGGCAAGTCTCTCAGCCCCATAACCTCCGTCGTAACTGGCGCAGCCGTCGCCCAAAACGTCCCTGCCACCATACCACCCACCAGACTGAAAAAGATCAATACTCCAAAGCTCTTTGCAAAGATCCATATCAGCAGACAAAACACCCCAACAAGGAACGTCATGCTCCCCGCCATGTTCAATCTGCCAATGGAATCGGAAAAATAGCCAATCGGTGGTCTTCCCAATGCTTGCCCCAGATTGAACACTGCACCAATAATACTTCCCTGCTGCGCACTCAACCCAATTGTCCGCGCATAACTCGGTAAACTGAAGAGTAAAACGATGTAACCCAGCATACTCAGGAACCCGAACGCCAACAATCCCACAAACTGCGGTTTCGCAAACAGTGTGTAGTCGAAACTGAGCTGGCTGGATCCAATCTGCTTATTTCGGTCTTTGATAAGCAGTGCACATGCACTATTGACGACGAAAGCAATGACAGCCAGTGTGCGAAACGCCCACGGCAGGCCAATATCGCGAATCATAGCCTGGGCAGCAAGACTGTAGATGAGCCCACCAAGCCCACTCCCAGCAGCACAACACCCATTAGCGAGCGATCTGTGTGTAGTAAACCACTGCGCAGCAATGCCCACGCTGCCTACGAACAGAAACCCCATTCCCCACCCAAAACACACACCCTGACTCAAAAACAAGTGCCAGATCTCACTCGCAAAACTGGCTCCGATGAAGCTCACCGTCTCAAATCCCACACCGATAAATAGGGTAGTGCGCGTCCCCCATCTTCTCGTCGTTAAAGTAGCTACTGGGGAAACGATGAGGGCTTGAGATATGGAGAGCCCACCGATGAAGGCGTATTGTAGGGGTGTGGCACCAGGGAAGGCGGAGGTGGAAAGGTAGTGGGCGAGGAAGACGGCGTAGGCGGAATTGAGGCCCCAGGTGTGGCCGTTTATCGTTGCGACGGCTGCTACGCATACCCAGCCGTAGCCACCATTTGGGGGTACGTCGACGATAGGTTGGCCTGCTGATGGGGCGGTGGCATCAGCTGGAGATTGAGCTGAGCAGGGTTTCGAGATGGCGTTGTTCTTCATGGCTTCGTTTCGGTTGGTTGCGTGAAGTTGAATGCTGGGCTGTGGGCTTTGGTTGCTTTGGCTCTTTTCTGATGTCCTGATGCCATTCTCTGTATCTTGGTTGATTTCCTCCTCTTTCCCACGCTGCGCTGTATCCAGCATTATCCTCAAACGTTCCAATTCTTGATCCCGAGTTCCTATTCCGAGCTCCTATCCCGAGCTCTTGTCTTAATTCCTGTACCGGAAATAACACGCCAAACAATCCTGCAGCGGCCACTCTTTCACTATGCGACGTCACCTGGAGATCTTAAACGTCAATGTAGGTGCAAAGGCCATTTTACGAACGCGTAGAGAGTAACTAAGAGTCACCATGTCGCCTTCCCGAGGTCAAGAGGAGGAAAGAAAAGTGGAGGTTGACATCCTACGCCCTTGTCCGGAAATAACCCCATAACAGGCGAGCTTTTACGTGACGCTCTAGACGCCACTTCCTCTTTCGGCTAATGTAGCCGCGGATGACTGGTCGAGAGAGGCAAGCGGCTTGGTTGCAGTCATTGAGGCTTGCAGGTCTGGAGAAGGTGATGCGGTCGCCGGCATCGGCTATTGTGTTCAAGATCCGTGCCGATAATTTGGAAGGGAACTGTAGCTGTGTTTACCACTTCGTGAAAGCTTTGAACCCCCCTGTCAAGTGTCATTTAATTTATTGATTCGTTAATACATAGGAGAGGAAATGCCATTCCACAATCTAAACCAAAAGGTATCATCATATCATCAACGCCTTCCCCAATCCACTATCACGCTCCACACTGAGCCATGAATCTATACATGCCATCAGAACTTTGGTATTCCAACGGCGCATGCATGTCCATTTCGTCAGCCTCACTGGTGTGCAAGCTTTCATAGTCGGATAACCAAGGGTTAGGCTCCTCGGTTGCGAAGTCGTCGATCTGTTCGTAACTTTGTTCGGAATGCGTCGAGAAGCCTTCTGAAGCAGCGGGTGATACAGAGAGCATGTGTGTCCAGTCAATGTTAGGCTGGACATGTTGACGCTCAGCAACGGGTTTCTCATAGAAGGAACATTCAGACGGTGTCTGACTGGGTGCAAATGGGAAGAGAAGCGCGATATCGGTGCCGACGAAAGAGTCAAAGTCCTCGTCTTGGTATACTGAGCCACGTGAGACTTCAAAATCGTTACATATCGTCTCGACGGTTTGCGCATCGCAGCCTGGGAAGTGAACTTTGAGCACCGAGCTTTCGTATGATATCGGAAGGTCGCCTAATGCCGCTAATCGTTGCAGATCTTTGAGAACGGCTACAAGCTCCTTGACGGACCTTGAAAAGTCGACGGATAGAACATCGAGGAGACCCTCGCTGTTCAGTGTCTCCTTCTCTTGTGCGAACGAGGTGAAGCCCTTGACAGCCTTCAGGGGGGTAAGAGCGGTGACGGTGGGGTTAACGTTGAAGCTGATGTAGGATCCAGGTGTGGCCTTAGGAACCTTGTTCAGCGTGCGGTTGACCTGATCCTGCAGCGCCGATACAGTCTTGAAGCGCTTCTCGCCGTTGTGTGGGTTGACGCCATCGAATTGGGCCTTTTGTCCACCAACGAGGAACGCTCTGACGGCCTGAGACACGTTGTTGATAACCTGGGCTGGAGATGCAGGGCCATGCGAAAAGTACCTGGCGCCTCCGGCCCTCCCGGAGCCCCATCCGTAGCCTCCTGCTGTTCGTCCAAGCGTGCCTCCGGTGAGGTTGGGGCGAAGGGTCGACGCAAAGGGTGCGCGGCCGGCCTGAGCGGTAACGATGCCTCCGATACGTGACTTGGGGAAAGAGGCCTTGTCGTACTTCACGCCTGAGTTGCGAGCAGCAGACGTGGTAAAGCGTCGAACGGCAGCGCTGATCTGGCTATGGGTGGTGTACCAACGGCCCTTGCTTTGCTTGAGGTAGGCAATACGGTGGAGAGGGTGCTTCGGAGCATTTCGAGCGAGGATGGGTTGCAGTACCGCATCTGTAGGTTGTGCGGATTCTGGTAGTCGTTTCTGTACGAGTTTCGCAGCATGTTTCCAGGCGGCCCTTTGTCTGTCAATACGCGACCTGATCAAATGGTACCATGAACTTACTTGAACGCTCTCGCGTTCTTGGCCACCGAATTGTATAGGTGCACCACGGCAGGTGCCATGATGGTTGTGTGCTACCAGGAGAGGAGAGTGGTGATGCTCAGAAGGATGATGGGGAACGCGGCGATAATGAGGCGCAGGCACCAGGGTCAAGTCGCCACCCAGCGGGGGATTGGTCCAGAACCCCGGGCGATGACGACGATCACATGCCAGCTCACTCACCGACTGGTCCGCGACCAGACTTCGTTTCAGCTATGCCAAGACTCTTCTTCAAGCATAATTCTGTGTTCGCAGCGCTGCGGGTTGGCACTGTGAATGCTTCACCCTATATGACCGCATCGCTCTGCGATACCTGGAAGATCAAGACAAGACTTCACCAGATGCATCTGCTGTAGAGTTACCAGGAACAGAGGTATTCATTTCAATACTTTTACAAAGCAAAAGCCACACTCACGGACCTTAACAGCCGCTTTTGGTATACTTTGCTGTATGGGGACAAGGCACCTAAGCAACCCATATCCACCTGCAAGTAAGGTAAGAACAGGCGTACCGCTTTGTGCCTGAGGGGAGAGAAAGCATCCAGCGGATTTTTTGTATGCTGGAGTGGATGACCATGCAAAATAGACAAACAAGAACGCCAGCTTTCAATGCTATGGAGGACCCCTAGATTCAGGAGGAAAGGGTAAAAAGCCAGATTCCTGAAGGGTATTGTGTTCGTATTGGGGACTGGTAATTCGTGGAAACATCAAGGAAAAAAACTCAAAGACGCAAGAGATTTCTATCGGGGAAAAACAGTTGATCGACCGCCGACCGGGTAGTAAACGCCAGAACATGAACTTTTGTCAATGTATACAGAGTCCGAGAACTCGCAAGGAGAAAATTTTGGAAGCAACAAGACCGAAGACCGCAACGAAGAGATGCAAAAAAAACCTTAACTCGTTATGACATGGTTGCCGTAGCCCTTGTGCAGGATCATGGCGGTGTCAACAGAGCCAAGGTATCAGCATCAAGCAAATCGTCAATTCGCTGTCGACTTTGAGGGTCCATACCACCGCTGCGATAAGCTGCTTTCAGCTGGTCGAAAGCTGGACGGCGCTCGTCCTCGGTCTTGATAAGCTCAACAAAGTCTGAAGCTACCCGCTGTCGGATCGCGCCTTGTGGCGAAAGCAAAGACTCGCCGTAAAACTCGATAAGATTGGAAATGCCGGTGTCTGTGCTCCGATGGGCGGCGTCTTCGAAAGCCAAATGGCGGAACTCGTCATACATCGATTGATTGAAATTCCGAATCAAGAAATGTGACCAGAATTGGTAAAGAACGTTCATGTCGTAAGGGGTTGTGCCGAGTGGTGCGTTTGAACGCTGATAAAGAGCTTTGGATCGAAGATGATAATACGATTCGTGCGATGAATCAGAAGGAATTGTATGAACTGGGCTGTGATGATCTTTGACCCAATAGAGGCGGACAGGCGCAGACAGGGAAGTCGATTCTGAGGGGTCGGTGACGGTTGGCGGGCTTTCAAGATGGCTCTCAGCGCTACTAGTAATGTGATCAGCTCGTACATCCAGTCTCTCTAATTGCCATCTTACCCATCAGGTGTTCCGACACCGCTAACCCTCATTTGGCAGGTAATCGACTTCTCCGGTTCATCTGGCACGCCATGTTTACTATCGATGGAGCCATTAGAAAATGTTCGTGAAACAGAAGGAGGCAACGCTTGGGTCCGTTGCTTGCGCATAACGACTGTCAAGCTGTCGAGTTGCAAGTCAGAAAATGAATCAGGTTCTCCACTCACAGCCTTTGTCGAGCTCTCGATCGGTTGACCGTTCGAGACGGCCGCATTTGGTTCTTCAACAGCCGCGCCGTTTGTCTCCGCCGGTACAGATCCAGAATCCTGGGAAACGGGATGGAAGCCATTCATCTGAGGGTACACGCCCTCGTTTCCAAATGGGCTAAAAGCTGGGGGCATGCCCGACCACTGAGGAGGCTTGGACGGGTCAAAGCCAGCAGGGTGAGAAACCTGAGGTTTGTTGAGCTCCTTAGGCCCCTCGTTCTGTGCAGACGGATCACGCTCGGCCATATCAAGAACCCACTGTGCCCAGTTGTCCTTGCGACGTAGTCGGTCTTGACCGTTCTCGGTGGTACGGTACTCGATGGAGGCAGACTGCTGGCAAACAAGCCTGATCACGTCGATGTCAGGGGATAGATTCTTGATACGATTGAAGCCAGCAATGAACTCAAGAGCGACAAATCCCTGTGAATCCATGTGACGACGAAGGTACATGTCCTTGAGCAGGTTATCAACAGAGAAGTAGTATTCCCTGGCAAATTGTTAGCACAGACTTTTTGGTCAAAAAATTCAGAACATACACTTGGGCAGTAATCATGGAGAAGATCTGGTACTGGTCAACGCCGTATGGACTGTACGGTAGTCCAGCGCTCATAGGTGCAGGAGCCATGCCGTAGGGGTACATATCATGGCCCGTCTGGATGGGAGCCGGGTACCCAGGCTGGAAAGATTGATACCTGTATGGGTCGGTAGTCAAAGACTGTGATCGATGGCTGTTGCGACCGTATTTACCCTGAGGCGCGGGGAAGAAGCTGTTGCTCTCAGGAACAAAGGTTGTGGGTGATCGTGGACCTAGGGGAAAGCTCGACGTAGAGTGTCCGTTGGTGAAGTGATGTCCATTGGTGTACGCTCCACCACGACCGCGACCTCCACGGCCGCGACCTTCGCGACCACTAGAGAAGGAGCTGAAGCGCTTGGAATGGCCATGCGCAGAGCCGTCCTGGTAGGCGGGAGCTCTGCGCTCACCATTCTCAGCAGTGTCTGTCTGCGTTCCAGCAGAACGCTCACCCCAGGTGTTATCCTTGGTGGGTGAGGATGCGCCATCTCTCCTTCGCTCTCCGGCACCGTGGAATTCGCCTCGGCGGCCCTTGTGGGGCTTGTTAGGGTACTGGCGCTGGTAGGCACCGTTTTGAGCGGGCGCGCCGGACAAGGACGACCTCCTTGGCTGCGCCTCGGACTCGGAGGATACAGGGCCATTGGCCTTAGCAGCGCTGTCTCCATTAACTGCAGGCGCCTGACCGTTCATCGTAGGTGAGTCGGTGCGCTTCGTCTTTGGGGAAGCATCCTGTGCAGCCGACTTCTGCTCGCCATTTAGTGCCTCGGTCTGTTCAGCACCGTTGGTGCCGAAGCCAGCAGGCCTGCCGTTGCTCGGCGCTCCACCACGTCCTCCAGGTCGGCCACCTCTCCTAGCACCTGCCGCATTTGGCAGAGGTGTGTTGAACACAACAGTCGGTGTGTATGGGATTTTCACCCACTCATGTTTGCTGGTCGAAGCGCCATCCTTTGGCTTCTGCTCAGTCTTTTCCTTCTCTTGGGCCTTCTTACGGTCCTCATCGATGACGGTCTCAGGAGTCGGCCAGGATTCCTGGTCTCGGTCTGGTGGAGGCGGTAGCGCGCCCGATGATGGGGCAGCCTTGACATCCTTCTCAGAGAATCTGCCTTTGGCACCATTCCGCACGTCAACGTCACCTCGGAATTCCTTTCGGCCTTTGCTTCTGCTCTCGCCATTTGTGATCTTCTCTTGAGATGTTGCGTCGCCCTTCTTGGTCTGGACTCCGTTAGGAGTTGTGGAAGGAGCGACCTTCTGCACTTGGGACTTGATCGAGTCTGCTCGTATTTTCCAGGGGTTCACGGTAGGTACAGGCGCCTCTTGAAGGGGCTTAGCTGGGACATTCTTTGCCTTCTTGACCTTGTCAGAAGTCTTCTCGACAGGCTCAACCGACTTGTCAACAGAAGTGGAGGCCTGGGACTTGTTGTCCCAGGTGGTCGACTCAGAGGAAGCGTTTGGTATCGAGGAAACATCGTCGTCCTTGGTGACGGTTGATGAGGTGGAGGAGGCGAGATCCGGCGAGGATTCGTTGGAGGCATCTACAGGCTGTGAAGTTTTGACCGCGTTGGGAACGGTTTGTTCTGGTTGCGCCTCCTGGGCTTTGGCGGGTTGCGCAGGGCGCGACTCAGACTCGACATCTTCAGCCCAGTTGCTGGGTGAGGCAGTGGCTTCTTGACCAGATGCGCTGTTGCCCTCTTTGGCTGGGGTAGCAGAGCCGGATGCCGACTTGCTTGTGGTCGCTGGCGTGGAGACGCCTTTCGCGGCTTGCGCGTATGAAAATGTAGACATGTTGGTCTGTGTGTGAGTCTCGAATAAAGTCCGGCTGGTTAGACGAGAGTAAGCGCTTAGAATCCCCGATGGGAGCGCTGCGGCAAGCTGGCCAACAGGTGTCGACGCTGATATGTCCGGAGAGGTGTTTTTGGCCTCCCCGCACGTAAACTCTTTTGTCGCTACCAGGGCCTTGTGTTGGCGACTAAGCGATGTTGCGGCGATGCGGCTCTGCAGTGGTGGAGAGCTAGGTAGTGTGCTGAACGACGGCTCGGTACTGTGGCTGTCTCACACGATGTGAGGAAAGTGAATGCTTCCTATTTCACTGCTGGGAGTGGAACAGTGTTTGCGCGTACTGTAGTGGCTGGCGTTAGCGAAGAAAAGAAGCGCAGGAAAAAATTAGGTGAGTAGGATTCAAGGCGTGGTGGTGGAGGCAAGTGATGTATGTGGGCAGTGGTAGGTCTGGGAGCGCACAAGAAGTCGAAATGACTGCGTGGGCGGGCCAGATGCAAACGGGAAGGAGTGCGAATTTATCACACAAGGCTATTGGAAGGGTCTTGGAAGCGGCAAGAGGAAAAAATCATGCGCAAAGTGCCCAGCGAACTCGAGGCGGGGAGCAAGCAGGTAGCAAGCATGCGGCGGACGTGGGCGGTAAGGTGCGCAGAACTAACCTCTGGGGTGAGCCTTGACTGACTGCGGGGTTGGTGGTCGCGGAGAAGGGGCAGAGAAGGCTACGTCGGCGGAACCAGAGTGCTGCTCGGCGGGTGGTAGGTGGATAATGAGGGTTCGAGGGTGCAATGAGGTACGGGCTCCAGGCACACCAAGGTCGAGTTACAGGCTTGTGTAACGTGCAAGCAGCAATCACGGAGCGGGCTGAGGCGGCGTCTGAGGGTCGTATGCGACGTGATCAAGGCAGACGGGGCGCCAGGAAAGAAAATTGGCTGTCGTGTGTGCGGGAGAAGCAAGCGCAGGTGGGAGGAAGAGGGTCACTTTCAAGCGCGAATTTTTCTTTCGTTAAGGTGGTGCTCTAGAGAACCCGACAGCCCACGCTACTTCGGCGCATTCACCACTCCCTCGCCCAGTTCCCGAGAGCGGCCGTCCAGTGACTAGCAGATGACGTGCGGCTTGCACGCTTTATGAAAGTACTTATGCTGGCAACCCTCTGCGGCCGCCGTGGTTCTGCGTTTGCTTTCCACCATTTCAGTTCGACGCGCTCCAACACGCCAATGACGTCTCGCGAACCCCATCGACCCCTCATTTGCAAAAGGTAGTTTTATACATGGCTGCCTGCACTTCAACAAGACAGCCAGCTCCACCGGCTGGCCGTTCCCGTGCACCTGCTTACCTCCAATCTTGGGCTTCGGCCGCCTCCTCGGTGAGGGCCGTGTCGTGCCGGCACTTTCACGTTCCTCTGCCAATGGCCGGCACCACGAGCGAGCCATCTACGGATCCTTGTGCCCTACGGGAAAACGGAATTGCGGCCATTGACCTTTCCGAATCCTGCCGGGAGCTCCAAACCAGCCCGTATTGTTTGTCTGCAATATACAAGCCTTCATTCTTATGCCTGGCCAACTAGGCCTCAACTGTCCACCTTCTCCGCTCCATCAGGAGCACCACCATGTCTTCCCACACTCTAGCCGCTGCATCCAGTACATCGGTACTGATAAGCTGCGAATGCTAATCCCGTTGGACGCGTGTTAACTCTTTGTAGCAAGACCAAGGCGCCTGATGCTGCACGTCAACGTGGATATGACCTTCATGCCGCGAGGCTTGGACATGCGAATATCCTATCACCGCCACACTTTCATGAGGCTTGTTGCATGCGCCTCGGCAGCCCCATGTTTCATATATCCGACATTGATTCCAAACAAATTCTGAGCCTTGTCGGCTACTTTCGGCCTTCTCCGTTGCACGTCTATATTAAACCTGCGATCTGCCTTGATGCAGCTTGCAGAACCTTGGACGGTGGCTGGGATCTCACAGCGTTTAAACAAGTCCGAATCAACAACCGACGATTACAATTCGCACCATCCATAATCCCGGTACAGGCTGCCTCGCCCCGACCCGCGATTACCTCAGACCAAATAAATTTCCAATAATAGTTACCTCACCCAATCAAGTCTGAGGAATACGAACGTGACCATCAATGAGCACTATATCTAGGACCTCTTAGTATCAATTGCACCCCCTCAAGACTATATTCTGCACGCAGAAGAATCACAGGCCACCTAGATAGTATCCACGAGCGCTATACGGAGTATTTTCCATGATATATATCCAGAACAGTACGATTGCTACAAACATTGGAAGAAACCAGAATGACAAGACACTCGCAAGGATAAAGTCTATAGATGCTCAACAATAGATGCAAAACAGGAACACATCCTCGAGGTACACACCATCGTCAGCTGAAGCTCCAATACGCCCAAGTCTGGCGAAGGCATCTACAATACGGTTGAATCTTCCGTACAAGTCTGGATTAAACTCACTGCTCGATTGCCCGCAACCTCTCCATCTTCATCCTAGCCTTCTCCTCACTCCCAGCCCACCACCAAACCGCCCACCCAACTATGCTCCACTTCTTTCCCCACACTCCTCTCATCTCCCTCTTTCCTCTTTCCCTCACCTCGTCCTTTTCAAACGCCACCAAGACACGATCCGCAAGATACCGCCTCGCATGGTCCGGAACCTTGAACAAGGCTTCCCCAAGCGCCGATGGACTGATACCACCTTGACTCATATCATGACTAGTTTGATGGAACGACGAACGTGTTATCAAGGTGAGGTGTGCGATCGATGTGCGTTGGAAGGACGCCTTGAGGTGTGTGCAATTGAGGTCGTGGCCGGGATAGAAGAGGGAGGGGAGGGGTCGACGGTATTTTTCGGTTGAGCAGGGAGTCGGAAGGAGGGGATAAGGCGGCTTACGAGATGTGCGGGAGCGGAGCGTTAGGTCGACGAGGTCAGGGGGTTGGAAGTAGGTTTGAGAGGCCATGAGGAAGAGCTGGAGTAATCTAACAACGGTAAGAGCCAGTATTGACACAGGGAAAGTGAGTAGGTAAAGTGTACGTACCTGGTGCAATGAGCCGTGTCCTTGGAAAAGTCGGACGCGAATGTGAAGGGTAGTTTTGAGGAGCTTGCATCTGCCATAAATAAAGCGTGGAGGGGAAGTAGATGATGGTACATGAACGTGAACACGGCGTGTCGATCCAGTTCGTCCAGTAGTGGTGTCCTAGTCTCCATTTCTATCCTCGCCTTCAACGCCCCCAGAATCTCGATCTGAACAGTGAAGTTTGCCGGATAAGCAAAGTTGGTCAAGACCCATCGTACCTCGTTGAGGAGCCAGACACAGGTTACAGCGGCATAGAAACGCTCTCTCTGATCCGCGTTCAATTCAGTGTAATACCATGTATGCGGCGTATTCGGGTTCCTTCGAGGTAGGTCTCCGTCTCTGAACTTCTGCTCGCGATCAACAAGTGTTGCAAAGCGATGGACAAACCGCTGTGCATCCGAGGTATCATCCACAGATAGGAAATCTTGCTCTTGAAGTTCTCGTTCCAGCCAAATGTTCTCCAGAACACGCAGCCCCTGGTACCTTGCCAGTATGTCACAAATCATGTCATCTGTCCATTCAGCCGGACTAGAACAACTCCTGGCAGTCTGCATCAATTGCGTTTCCCAGATACTGAAACTGAAGACTCCGGGTTGGCTGGCAGCGAATGGCATAGGATGTCGTTCCAAGTGCGCTACGATCTTGCGATGGAGGTCGAGGGATCTGCAAAGCTGGAAGTCATAGCGGTGTTGGGGTGAAGAGTGAATGATTGAGCGCATGATCTCGAGGTAGATGTTTTGTTTTTGGATGACATGATGAGTCTTACTGCACATTCGTCCGAAGTGGTGGACGTCGTCGATGCTACCTAAGTAGTGATAAATCTGTTCCAGGATTTCTGGTGGTAGATCGATGATTATGGCCATGGCTGGTGATATGCCATCTGGTGGGTGCCTCGCTGCGTAGTGTGGTGTGAAGCGACTGGTCTGCTGCCTGTCATGCGGATTCTGCGTGTACGTGTATCATAAGAAGAGACGCGTAGAGTGCAGTATCACATGTCATTCGTAAACAGTGATCGAGGAATCAAGGGTTCGCAAGAATGATCAAAATGATGTATTACAAGTCGAACGCGGTTGAAGACGAGACGGCTTGGTGTCAACCTGGAGTGTCAAAGAGTGCGAACCGGGCAGTTGTCACTAATGCAAAGCAAAAGAAGCTGTCATATCCATCGAGTATGCATGTATCTGGAGATGCAGCTACACAAGGCTGAACCTTCATGTCCTTGGCTGGCTCTTTGCCTGGGTCAGGTGCTCCGGCAATCGCTCAGGGTCCCCAAGCTTGTGGTAGCGCAAACAGCCGCAACCGTCCCATCTGGCCTCTCATGTGCCGACTGTGGCATCTTGATTCACTCTTCAGAATCACCATAAGTCAAAGGCCCTAGAAGGCAACGTGAAAACGCGTCGTTGAGAGATGCAGTGCTGGTAGTTGGGCTATAACCACTCCGATTGGCTCCTTTTGGGCTTACCGCATTGGGCGACCGTGCTTGGCTCGCCGTTCACTCACTCCCGCGTTGTCTCCGCAGTCCGCAATCCAATCAATCCACCCCACGTCATACCTCGCACCACGTCGCAACTCATATCATTCGCATCGCAACCATGTCTGAAGAAAACTCGCAGCCCCCAGACACCAACATGGAGGTCAACGACGAACTCGACCACGCGGTGGATGACGAGATCAAGCAAGACGCGACACAACTGGAAGCCGACGCCATGAACCTCGACGGCGCAAACGATGCCGAACCCGCGACAGTCAACGGTGTAACAGACTCGGCCGCCGCGTTTGAAGCGCGCATACCAGCGAAGAAGGATGCGACGTTGCGCGAGTTCCTTGGCAAGATGGATGATTATGCGCCTATCGTATGCCGCGTCCCGTCCTCATACCAAGCATCGCGAACTAACCAGGCGACCAGATACCCGATGCAGTGACCAACTACTACCTGACCCGCGCCGGTCTGCCACCGCCACCCCAGACATCACAACATCTTGCACGTCTACTCGCTCTGGCGACACAGAAATTCATCGCCGACATTGCGGCCGACGCCTACCAATTCTCTCGCATCAGGTCGTCCAACACCACGAGTAACAACCCCATGGGTGGCGCAGGAGGAGCCCCGGCAGCAGCTGCACCTGGTGGTGCGCCTGGTGGAAAGGACAGCGGCTCAAAGACCAAGGACTACAACCTTGGCATCCAGCGACCAGGATATGGTGGTGGAGGTCAAGGTGGCAGTCAAGGCCGAACCGTGCTCACTATGGAGGATCTGGGCATGGCAGTAGGCGAATACGGAGTCAACATCAAACGTGGCGAGTTCTACCGTTAAGTCCACTGGTTTTGCTTAGGCAGCACTACATGAAAGCTGGTTCATGACGGGATGTGGCAATTTGGGATATCGACATGCATTTTAGGCGTTTGGAACCGGCATCACAGGCGCAGGGTACTTGGCCATTGGGAAGATTGAGGCATCTGGCCCACAAGCAGAGGGCTCCATCATATTTGTACAATAGCAGTACAGAATGGCTTCTAGATAAACCAAAATGATACCCAAACTCCCATTTGATGCACTTGTTTCCCGTTGCTCATTTGTTCTTCGTCTGCTTGTATGTGAACTGCTTCCGTGTTCTAGAATAACATGTCAGCGCTTCGTCGATCTCTCTCCAACCAGCTCCAGCAAGACATGGAGGTTCTGCCACACGTACGGCGCAAATTCTCCCAGCTTACGTCCTACCATGTCCTCAGTTATGGTGAGGTCTAGGTAGCTCTTGCCGTTGTGTATCTGGAACTTGAGGCCGACGAAATTCGGTAGTATCGTAGCCGAGCGCGCTTGTGTCTTGATCGGCGGCGTCCTTTCGCCAGCCTTTTTCTGTACTATTGGTAGGCTTCGAGATGATTAGGGCAGTTTTCGCAGGGCTTGATTGCAGTGGCTTACGGGACGATATTGGGTCCTAGCAGGACGTTAGTCTTTTGATCCTGTAGGATTTGGAAGCAATGCGCAGTATCTCACCTTTCCAGACCGATCGAGCGCAGAGCGCCCGTGTGGGAAACATTGCGACGTAGGGCGTGAAAGATGAGGTCGGCGAATGTTTTCGACGGCTTCCGATGGCCTCACGAAATGCACGTGAGAACGCGGGGGACGCTAGGGGCTTGGCTTAGGCGGAAGCGCGTCGCGAGTCGTGAGTAATTGCTCGCCATCCTTCGGCCTGTAGTGGCGTGTTTGCCTGGAAAGACTACTACAGTGCTTCAAGGGGGACATTAAACTCGCGGAATCACTCCCACCGGCGCCAGAAGTCACGGAGCCGAACTACCACAGATCAGCCGCCCACCATGCCCCCACGACGCGGTGCGCAGCAGAGTATGGGCAAACTTGAGATGTATCGACAAGCATGTTCTAACGAGGCTTCCAGGCGCAGACACAATCCGGATACTGGTCGCCACAGATAGCCATGTCGGATATAACGAACGCGATGCAGAGCGAAAGGACGACAGTTGGAGGACATTCCACGAAGTCATGTGCCTAGCGAAAGAGCACGATGTGGACATGGTACTGCATGCGGGAGACCTTTTTCACGAGAACAAGCCGTCGAGGAAGTCCATGTACCATGTCATGAAATCACTGCGTCAGAACTGTCTCGGCGAGAAGCCATGCGAACTGGAGATGCTGAGCGATGCGAGCGAGAACTTTGGAGGCATGTTCGACCACGTCAACTACGAGGATGAAGATATAAACATTGCTATACCCGTGTTTGCCATTCATGGTAATCACGACGACCCGTCAGGCGAAGGCTCGTTCTCTCCTCTCGATCTGTTGCAGGCGTCTGGCTTCGTCAACTATTTTGGTCGCACACCGGAAGTCGATAAGATCGCAGTGAAGCCTGTGCTACTTCAAAAGGGCGGCACCAAACTCGCTCTCTATGGTCTCAGCAACGTTCGTGATGAGCGCTTGTTCCACACCTGGCGGGACGGTAATGTCAAGTTCTTCCAACCTGGTATGCAAAAGGACGAGTGGTTCAACCTCATGAGCGTGCACCAAAATCATCATGCACATACGCCGACCAGCTATCTTCCCGAGAACTTTCTACCAGAGTTTATGGATCTTGTTGTATGGGGCCACGAGCACGAATGTTTGATTGACCCGCGATACAACCCTGAGATGGGCTTCCATGTCATGCAGCCCGGCTCCTCAGTGGCTACGTCATTGATGCCTGGAGAGGCGGTTCCCAAGCACGTTTGCATTTTGAGCGTCACTGGCAAGGAGTTCACAACTGAGAACATCCGCCTGAAAACGGTCAGACCCTTTATCATGAAAGAAATTGTGCTTGCAGAAGAGAGGGAAATTAAAGAAAAAGAGATATGGCGCGTCCGCGATGTCAGCGATAACCGTGCAAAGATTACCCAATACCTGAACCAGGTTATCGAGGAGTTGATCCAAGAAGCGAACAGGGAGTGGCTTGAACTTCAAGAAGACAGGGAAGAAGACGATGACATCGAACCGCCAAAACCGCTTGTCCGACTGCGTGTCGAGTACACAGCTCCAGGAGGGGGCGAATTTCATTGCGAGAATCCGCAGCGTATTTCGAATCGCTTCATGGGTAAGGTAGCCAACATCAACGATATTGTACAGTTTCACCGGAAAAAGAAACCAGCGAACCGTGCATTGAAGAGCACGGCTGAAGAGCCAGACGAGGACATCCTGGCTGAGCTTTCGATTGACTCAGTCAAGGTCGACAAGCTGGTTAAAGAATTCCTCACAGCTCAAACCCTGACAATCTTGCCGCAGAATTCCTTTGGAGATGCAGTGTCCCAGTTTGTGGACAAGGACGACAAGCATGCCATGGAAACCTTCGTCGGAGACAGCCTCAAAAATCAGCTCAAGCACCTCATGGCCGCCAACGAAATCGAAGAAGAAGAGATTACCAAGGAGATGGCGGAATATCGCGAACAACTGGAGGATCTGTTCGCTTCAGGACAGTTGAAGAAGACACGGAGGTCAAAGGTCAAACCTAAGCCAGCTGGATGGGACAGTGACTTCGACGGGTCTTGGGCTGATCAGCCTGCTGCCCTCTTCCGTTCTGACAATGAAGGCGAGAAAGACGATGACGAGAGCTTGGCTTCCATAACCACGAAGAAAGCTGCTCCACGCGGTCGCGGCAAAGCAGCTGGCACAAGTCGTGCAACTGCCGCTGCTGCCAAAAAGGCCGCACCTAAGAAGGCTGCGCCAGTAGCCAGAGCTACAGGCGGCCGAGGCAAGAAAAAGGCTGTTGTCGAAGAAGAGGAATCTGATAACGACGAAGACGTGATCATGATCGACGATGACGACGATGAAGAAGTTCCAGAAGAAGATGATGAAGATAGCGCGGAAGACCTTTTCGTTGCCTCGCAGAAGAAACCTCCTGCAAGGAAGGCCGCTGCGAGGACGACAACCAAACCCCTGGCGAAGTCCAAGTCGCCGGCTAAGAAGACGACGACTACGAGGGCCAAGGCGGGACCTGCGGCTACGCAGACAAAGTTGAACTTCTCGCAGACGCTTACGCAGCGTAGTCAGCCCACGCGGGCTGCGCCGTCGAGGGGAAAGAAGGCTGTGCAGGAGCCGGTAAGTGACGATAACGGTATTTATAAAGGTTGGGCTAATATGGGCATAGAGTGATGATGAGATTGAGTCTGATGACGCCTTTGAGTCGGCGCCGCCGCCTAGTGCTAGACCCACGAGGAGGAGGTAAAGGTACAGAGGACGTCAGAAGTGTTCTGAACATCGTAATACATGAGCAGGAGGCGCGAAGAGACATATATGGTACAGCATATTCAGCATGGAGCATAGCGAGGGCGTCAAGGCGTTAAGAGGAAAACTATGATAGGACCCTGGAAGCCAGCGAGCTTTATTACCCGAGTACGTGTGACCGTACTTTGTATGCTCATATCCTATATTAGAGCTGTATGCCCAGGCTTACGCAGCGTTCATCTGCCTTCAGAAGAGTGTGTGCGTCGAGTTTTTCTACATCTGCGGTTTCTCAATGAGCCAGTAGGTGGCTCGCTCATTCCTAGATCTTAGTACTCGGGAGTTTCTTCTTGCATCACATATGAGACTTTATCGTCGCACCTGGATGCCGGAGTAAAAGCCCGAGTATTCGCTTATCCATGTCTTCAGTGTCGACTGCTCTTGCCTTCTCAATCTCACCTAGCAGCCGCGCTTGTCCGCATGTCCACTTCTATAAATCTCACGATGCTCTTCTTCAAACCTTCCTACATCGTCGCTGTGTCATCTGTTTCCTCAGTGGCCAACCCCGATCGTCTGTTACACTGGCAGTTGCGGCGGGATACAGGGTATAACAACCTACCCAACCTCTTCCTCTGTCCTTCTCCTCAACACACTCATTTTGGTTCCATCTTCTTGTTCCGTCTCGCCATCTTTCGCATTGCTGCACTTGGGCTTTTTGGATAGCTGTCGTTCACTTCTTGTTCGCATTGCCTCACCATCGATCAGATTTGAGGTATGTCATTGTCTCTGCTACACCAATCATGACCCTCACCTATATCCGCAATGTTGAAGTACCGTATGCTGCAAGGAAGTTATACTGACGAAAGCAGGATATTCGCATCACACCATCTCAACCTTTTTCGCTTCTCCAGCTCCACATCTCATTGACCCCATAATACCAGCGGCTCAATCAGGTTGGCGGCTCGCTGTCTACGGTACCCACTTAGGGTGACAGACCCTCCATGATGTCGTTCGCATACAAGGTGGACGAACTGCTTGCACTTCGCGACTCGGTGTCGGAATCAGCTGTGTCGATTGAGAAGTTTCCTAATGAGGATGTGATCAGAGGTCAGTCCCGGACTTGCCCTCTTCTGTCCTTCACCTTTCACCTTCCCCACCAAGGAGCATAGTGTCCAGATGCGGCGTATCCTGCACGCCTTTAACCACACACGCTGCGACCGACGATCCCTACTACACTACATCACCTCAAGCCTCGTCGTCTTGGTTACTACCATTGCCATAAGGCGAGCACAGCTGATCGTTCTCATATACAGAACACGTCCTACGCCCCTCAGTGTCCGCTTCGGCGAATCTGTCTAGCAGAGCATCGAACAGAAGCCTACGTGTACCTACTCCGGCGGCTCTCGTTCCTTTCGGCCCTCAGAAGCGGCCATCGCCGACGCCGTCGATTAAGCGTGGCAAAGCAGAGAAACTTCTCAAAGAACACGGAAGTCCCCCTGGTATACGAGTTACCGCGGGTGGCCGTATAGTTCCTAGCGACCTTCCACCGCTCGGCACGTCCCGATACGGCGACACCTCTTACAGACCACAACCACCACTGCGTGTCGCCCCAGGCAATATCCCTCAACCGCAGACACAAACAAACGGCAACAATACCGCTCGCGTTGAAGTCGTTGGCGGTCAACCAGTCATTTTTGTTGGTGATCGCATGTTCGCACTGCCAGCAGTCAACGCAACCAACCCCACGATACCTCCCACTGGCCCCGCTACTATGGACACGATGGCCAAACAGATGCTGGGCGCTTCCACGTTGGCTACTCACAATGCTCAAACGGGAGGCGCCTTTGGGCCATCACGTTCCAGTACTCACACACCATTTGCTGGCCTGGACCTGACGACACTCAAGGCGCAACAAGCGCTGAAGAAGCAAGAGCTGCGAACCGTAGAGCAGACCGAGGTATTGCAAGCTGGTCACCAGAGCGAGGCATGGCGCGCAGGAATGATCGAAAAGAAGCGGTGCCTGATCGTCGAGCTTGATGCGCTTCGAAAGCAAATAACAGCCGCTGAATCAGAGGGTAGTACTGCTCAACACAGCACCTTCTCTGGAGCGAACGCTTTAGGCTCAGCACCTATGCCGACTTTTGGACCGCAATACCAGCCAGGATATGCTCCTCCCATGTACCCATTCGCAGCACCGTATTCACCTCTGCCGATGTTCCAACCCCAAGCCCAGCCTTTTGGTCAATTTCCCAACTTTACTGCTGTCGAGCCTACACCTTTTGTCCCAGCCGCGGCAAACCCGCCTCATTCTCCTCCAGGATCAGCTAGTCGTCGTTCTAGAGCTATTGAGATCAAGCCACCACCTCCAGAGGATGTCAAGAAGGGATCTATCTTGAACCCAAAGAGCCCTACATACGAGCCCGTTACCAAGTCCAGCACCACGCAAGGCGCTGTACCGCCCACTCCCTCGCCAGAGAAGCGATCTCCGTGGCGAGCACAACAACAGCAAGAACAGGGCAAACATGACCGCCGGGCGTCATCGCAGAAGCATAGTCTGTCTAGCGTTGATACCATGGATTTCTTCCCTACAAACACACATGAGCATTCCTCAACACGCGTAGCCCCACAGGCCAAGGAGACCGGGCACTCGTCCGATGAGAACACTGCTGTCCCATCTACACCGGAGAAGCACTGGCCTGCTAGTCCTTGGAATGAAGGCGATTCTGGTCGCTCAAGGCAAAACGAGCCTGCGCCTAAGCTCACTTCGTGGCCTGAGGCATTTGGCAAACAACCTTCTATGACTGCTGTACAGCAGAACGCTTTTGAGAAGCCCTTCTCCACCATGGTTGAGCGAGCTCCTGCAATGGGCGCCAACACGTCGACTTCCGCTTCGAGTAGCTTCATCGCGCCACGCGCCAACTCGGACCAACGTACTAGTACAGATGAGAACTGGCCGTTCCATGGCAAGCCGGTAACATATGTTCCGTCCACATATCAGGAGGGCTACCAGGCCGGTTACGACCATGTTGGCATTCCTGACAGTCCCGAGGTTCTGCAAGGCTACATCCAGGGTCTTTTGCACTTCCTCACAGATGAGTCGAAGAAGCGTCAAGCTGAGTATCAACACGGCATTGACTCTAGGACACCCTCGTTACGAGCGTTAGTTGCCGGGTCTCTTCCCCAAGACCCTGCTGCCAGTATGCCTTTGAACAACAACAACGCCAATGGAGGTCAGGAAAACATTCGCTCAACGAAGGGCAATCTGCAAGACGATGTCCGTCGTGACTCGGGATACGGTCAGCAAGGGAATGTTAAGGAAATTCCAGTGCAATACATGGCTCGCAGCGAAGTTATTCCGGAACGCCATCGCATCGCCTCTGCCGCGCAGCACCTGAACCCTCCAGTGATCGTTCCACGGAGGCTTGCGTCTAACTACCGACAGGCTGCGTTTCCGAGCATCGAGAACGATACAAGTCGAGGCATGAAGAATCCAGTTAATTTGTCCAAGGCGAACAACCCCTTAGACAGTGGCGTGGTTCAGCATATCTTCGGCAATCAAACCCAGAATCGCAACTATGGCACGTCACTGAGCTCGCAGCGCTTCTA